>OFHG01000013.1_pt1 | contig 89037 bp, 90 predicted proteins | sample 1521931 | NCBI WGS metagenome assembly OFHG01 (sample SAMEA2468438, study PRJEB22500) | soil metagenome | biome: Glassland; feature: Farmland; material: Clay | place: Australia | collected 2013-01-31 | depth 0.55 m
CGGAAGAGGAGATCGACGTCGTCATCCGCACCAAGCGCGGCGAGATCCGCGGCCGCGGCCCGAATCAGAAGCGCTACCTGCGCAACGTCATCTCCCATGACATCAACTTCGGTATCGGACCGGCGGGTACCGGCAAGACCTATCTTGCCGTCGCCTGTGCGGTCGAGGCGCTGGAGCGCGAACAGGTGAGCAAGCTGGTGCTGACGCGTCCTGCGGTGGAGGCGGGCGAACGGCTCGGTTTCCTGCCGGGCGATCTGGCGCAGAAGGTCGATCCCTATCTGCGCCCGCTCTACGACGCGTTGTATGAGATGCTCGGCTTCGACCGTGTCGCCAAACTGATGGAGAAACAGGTGATCGAGGTGGCGCCGCTGGCCTACATGCGCGGGCGCACCCTCAACGACGCCTTCATCATCCTGGACGAGGCGCAGAACACCACCGTCGAGCAGATGAAGATGTTCCTCACCCGCATCGGTTTCGGCTCCACCGCGGTGGTCACCGGCGACGTCACCCAGATCGACCTGCCGCGCGGTACCGGCTCCGGCCTGCGCCAGGTGGTGGAGGTGCTGAAGGATGTCGAAGGCATCAGTTTCACCTTCTTCCTGGCCAAGGACGTGGTGCGTCACCCTCTGGTGCAGCGCATCGTCAACGCCTACGAGCGTCATGACGCGGCCTCTGCGAAGAGGCCCGAATGACGGAAGAGATAGCCACGGCGGGCACGGAGAACACGGAAGGAAAGAGTTCCCCGTCGGCCGCGCTTGGTCTCAAGCTTTGGCAGAGTGATGTCTTTTCTCCGTCTCCTCCGTGGCTTAGGGCTCTTTATGATTGAGATCGACCTGCAGATTGCATCCGATGCCGCCGACCTGCCGTCGGCGGCGGATTTGCGCCGCTGGGCCGAGGCGGCGCTGGCCGGGCGCGACGGTGCGGAGCTGACCGTGCGCATCGTCGACGCGGCGGAGAGCGCCGAGCTGAACGGGGCCTACCGGCATAAGCAAGGACCCACTAACGTATTGTCGTTTCCCTTCGCCGCACCGCCCGGTGTGACGCTGCCGCTGCTGGGCGATCTCGTCATCTGCGCACCGGTGGTGGCGCGCGAGGCGCAGGAGCAGGGCAAGAGCGCTACCGCCCACTGGGCGCACATGGTGGTGCATGGCTGCCTCCATCTGCTCGGTTACGATCATACGGTGGAGGAGGAGGCGCAACGGATGGAGTCCCTTGAAACGGACATCCTCTCTGGCCTAGGCTATCCAAATCCCTACGAACAGGACGAGTTAAGTGGCCGTGGGTAACGAAACGGTCATCGTGACCAACCAATATCCCGACAAAGCAACCGAACCGAGTAACCGAGACCCCATCTATGAACGACGGCCGACCTAGTAGCGCCGAAAATGGCGAACCGCGGCGCAGCTGGCTGGAGCGCCTGGGCCAGGCACTCCAGGGCAATGAACCAAAGGTCAAAGAGGACCTGCTCGAACTCATGCGCGACGCGTACCAGCGTCGCCTCATCGACGGGGATGTCCTCGATATGCTGGAAGGCGTGCTGGCCGTATCCGATATGCATGCCCGCGATATCATGATCCCGCGTTCGCAGATGGTCGTGGTGGAACGCGATCAGAGTCTGACCGAGTTTCTCCCCATGATCATCGAGGAGGCACACTCGCGCTTTCCCGTTATCGGCGACAGCCGCGATGAGGTGCTGGGAATCCTGCTGGCCAAGGATCTGCTGCCGTTTGTCGCCAAGAACGGCGAAGAGTTCGACATCCGCGAGGTGCTGCGCCCGGCCGTGTTCGTGCCGGAGAGCAAGCGTCTCAACGTGCTGCTGCGCGAGTTTCGTACCAGCCGCAACCACATGGCGCTGGTGGTGGACGAATACGGCGGCGTCGCCGGCATGATCACTATCGAGGACGTGATGGAACAGATCGTCGGCGAGATCGAGGATGAGCACGACGTCGACGAAGAGGATACCGATATCCAGCAGATCGCCAAGGGGCGCCATACCGTGCGCTCGCTGACCTCGATCGAGGACTTCAATGAACACTTCGGCACCCGGTTCCCGGACGAGGAGTTCGATACCATCGGCGGTCTGCTGCTGTCGTACTTCGGCCACATGCCCAAGCGCGGCGAGAGCCTCGACATCGGCGACATCCATTTCAAGGTGCTGCGCGCCGACAGCCGTCGCCTTCACTTGGTGGAGGTGTCCAAGGCGGCGCCGCTGCCGCAGAGCGCCGACGCCGACGCCGAGGGTGGGGTGTAGGTGCCCGCCTCGCGGGCGTCGTCGGAGGTGGCGGCGGTGCATGAGTCGGACGACGACAGCGTTGCCGCAACCGGGTTGCGGCGTCTGACCGTCGGCTGGCGCGGCGACCTGAGCGCCGCGGTCGCCGGTGCGTTGCTGCCGCTCGCCTTCGCGCCGTTCGACCTGTTTCCCCTGGCGATACTCTGTCCGGCACTGCTGTTCATGGCGGTGGACGGCGTTAAGCCCCGGCGCGCGCTGCGCCGCGGCTTTTTGTTCGGTCTCGGCCAGTTCGGCGTCGGCGTCTCCTGGGTGTTTGTGGCGATCCATGAATTCGGCGATACCGGCGTGGTGTTGGCGACGCTGCTGACCGCCCTGTTCGTGGCGGTATTGGCGCTCTATCCGGCGCTGTTCGGCTGGGCGGCGGCGTGGCTGCTGCGGCGTGCCGGCACGCGGTTCGGGGCGCCGGCGCGCTGGCTGCTGCTATTGCCCGTGCTGTGGCTGCTGGTGGAGTGGCTGCGCGGCTGGTTGTTCACCGGCTTCCCCTGGCTGCAATTGGGCTACAGCGAAGAGCATGCGCCGTTGGCCGGTCTGGCGCCGATATTCGGTGTCTATGGGATCACCTGGGCCTGCGCCGTGAGCGCCGGTGTGTTGGCCTGGCTGCTGCGCAGCGGGCGGCGGGCGTGGCCGGGGATCGCGGCGGTTGCGGTGCTATGGTGCGGCGCCTGGGGCCTACGCCAGGTGGATTGGACGCACCCCACGGGAAATCCCGTCAGCTTTGCGCTGATCCAGGACAACCTGCCGCAGGAGACCAAATGGGACCCGTCCCAGTTCCAGCGCCGTCTCAACCTCTATGCGCGACTGACCCTGCAGAACATCGGCAACGTCGATGTCATCGTCTGGCCGGAGAACGCCATCACCGCCTTCTACGGCGACTTGAAGAGCGACTACTTCGACGCGCTGGCGGCCAAGGCCAGGGCCGCGGGTACCGACCTGGTGGTCGGTGTGCCGTTGCGCAAGAAAGACGGCAAAGGCTACTACACCACGCTGATGGTACTGGGACGCCACGACGGCGTCTACCGCAAGCATCACCTGGTGCCGTTCGGCGAATATGTGCCGCTACAGGGGGTGCTGCGCGGTTTGATCAACTTTTTCAACCTGCCGATGTCCAACTTCTCACCGGGCGGCGCCGATCAGCCGCCGCTGTTGGTGGATGGGCAGCCGGCGGCGATGTCGGTCTGCTACGAGGATGCCTTCGGCGAGCAACTGCTGCACAATTTTCCGCGCGCAACCTTGTTGATCAACGGCAGCAACAATGCCTGGTACGGCCATTCGTTCGCGCCGCCCCAGCACCTGGAGATATCGATCATGCGCACCATCGAGACCGGCCGGCCGCTGGTGCGCGCCACGACCAACGGCATCACCGCTCTGGTCGACTCCCACGGCCATATCCTGGCACGGGCGCCGCAGTTCCGCACCTACGTATTGCGCGGCGCGGTGCAGCCGATGGCGGGGAGTACGCCCTATACGCGTTGGGGCAATACGCCGGTACTGATATTGGCGTACGCCATACTCGGCGGATTGCTGTGGCGTGGACGGCATGCTTGAGTCGTGACTGTACTTTTCGATCATCAATGTCTCATTGACGATCAATGTTGAGGAAGGATGAGCGCATGGCCTCTGAGGTTAACCCCCGGCATAACGATGCATTGAAGGGGTTGGTATTGCCGACGATGCCCGAATCGTTGCAGCAGGTCCAGGCAGAGCAGGCCAAAGCGGAGGCCGACGGCGACCGCATTACCGCCATTATCGCCGGCGATGTCAGCTTGGCCGCCGAGGTGTTGAAGACCGTCAACTCGCCGATGTTCCGTCGGCGGCAGGCGATCAGCTCCATCCCCAACGCCGTGATGCTGTTGGGGTTGGATAACGTACTCAACGTGGTCGCCGCTGTGGCCCTGCGCAACACCATGGACTGCGGCCAAAACAAGCTCCTGCTCACGCGCTTCTGGGATACCGCCGGCGACGTCGCCTTTGCCGCCGCCGTCCTGGCCCGCGAATTGTCCGGCGTGCCGGCGGACATGGCCTACACCATGGGTCTGTTCCATGACTGCGGCATCCCCATCATGATGTGTCGCCATGCCGACTATATCGACGTGTTACGGACTGCGGAACAGGCGGGTAGCCGGCCGCTGGTGGAACTGGAGCAGGAGCGCTACGGTGTACACCATGCCCAGGTCGGCTATGCCGTGAGCCATGCCTGGAATCTGCGCGAGGAGTTGTGCAGCGCCATCGGGAATCACCACCATTTTCCCTACATGATGGCGCACGACGAGGCGTTCGATGAGCTGGTGCTGTCGCTGATCGCACTGCTCAAAATGGCCGAGCACATCAGCAACGAATTTCGCGGTACCGCCTTCCGCAATGGTGTCGATGACGTCGAATGGGAGCGCGTCGGGATGCTGGCACTGGGCCATTTCGACCTTGAGCCGGACGACTTCGCCGACATTGTCGCCAACATCATTCAGCAATTGGGTCAGAGCTGAGGGACATATTCGGCTGAGTCGCTGCGGGAATATTCCGCGCGGCCTGCGGCGACAGCAATACAGCCGGATGCATTGAGAAACGGCGATCCTTGTGCTTGTATATCGGGATGGCCCAAGGCCGGGCCACAATCCTGACCAAAGCACAAGGAGTTGCGCCGCCATGTCCGCCGGTCCCGTCGTCGTCGATCAGCTCAAAGGTTTTGCCCTGCCTCCCATGCCCGAATCCCTGCAGCGTCTGCGCGCGGAGACGGCGCAGGAATTTCCCGATATGCAGCGCATCGTGAACATCATCAGCGGCGATGCCAGCCTGGCCGCCGAGGTGCTGAAGACCGTCAATTCACCGGCGTTTCGCCGCAGCCGCCCGCTCAACTCCATTCCCAATGCCGTGATGATGCTGGGGATGACCCAGGTGCTGAACATTACGGTCACCGTCGGGTTGCGTTCCAGTTTCGGCGGCCAGGGGCGCTGGGTCGAGCAGTTCTGGGAGGTGGCCGGGGACGTGGCGCTGGCGATGGGGGTGCTGGCGCGCGAGGTGTCGGGCATCCCGGAGGATACCGCCTACACCCTCGGCCTGCTGCATGACTGCGGCATTCCCTTGCTGATGCTGCGCTTTCCCGCCTATGACGAGGTGTTGAAGGCGGCCGGCCGCGATCCGGACCACACCGTCATCGAGATCGAGCACAGCCGCTTCGGCATGCACCACGCCTGGGTCGGCGCCCACCTGGGACAGGCCTGGAATCTCGACCCTTCCATCGCGCGCGCCATCGGGGTCCACCACAACTATCGACATATCCGCCGGCCGCAGAGCGGGGTGGAACAGGAGGTGGTGACCCTGGTGGGCATGCTCAAGATGGCCGAGCAGGTTTCCAATGCCTACCGCGGGATGGCTTACCGCAACGTCGCCGACGACCACGAATGGGCACGTGTCGGCGACGCCGTACTCGACTATTTCGACCTCAGTTCGCAGCAGTACGACGATCTGACCGACACCATCATCGATCTGTTGAGCGACCGGTAGCGTCGTTCCGGATTCGGCGCGAGGGCATTTTGCCTTCGCACCGCCGGATCTTGCTCAGTCCTCCCGCGACACCCGGCGGTAGACGGAACCGTGGCACTTGGGGCAGGGCGGGATGTGGCTGATGTGGTGGAAATGCAGCAGTTCACCGCAGGATTTGCACTGCAGGGTGCCGATGCCTGTCACCTCGCCGCTGTGCCATTCGCCGACCGCATTGGCGCGCGCCTCCAGTTCGCCGTATTCGAGCCGGGCGTAGTCCACCGTGTCGCGGAACAGGTCCGCCAGCCCCCGCTCCACCAGTTTGAGGTCGAACTTCAGCCACTCGGCCAACTCGCTGCCGCCCGTCGCCAGGAAGCGGCCCGCGTCCTGCAGGTCGCGCGTCAGGTAGTCGCCGACGCGTTCGGCCTCTTCACGGGACAGCTCGCCCAGTTCGGTGGCGGTTTCCTGGGCGCGCTCGACGGCGCGGGTCAGCGCAGGTCCGGTACCGTGCTCCGCGTTCTCGACGGAGGTCTTGAGCCGCCCCAGCATGTGATAGTAGGCGTCCACCAGACGCTGCTTCATCCCCGATTGACCGCTCTTTTCGCTCATCTCTGTTCTCCGGTTCACAGTAGGTGTTAGTTTGACGCAGTTACCCGATGGTGCCAACCGGAAGAAGACAGGGACGAGATACGAGGGAATGTGTTCGCTACGTTCACGCCCCAATTTGAGTATCGTGCGCGTAGCGCACACCACCCCTCGCCCCTTGCCCCTGGTACCTCGTCACCTGTGTTCTTCGTATCTCGCCCCGGTCTTTTTGTAGTATCCTGAACAGCCCAAAAATACGCATCTTTTTCAGGAATTCGAACATCATCATGGCGTTGCAAGAGCACTACGACCCCCGACAGATCGAGCAGGCCGCCCAGGCGCAGTGGGAGCGGGAGCAGAGCTTCCGGGCGAGCGAGGATCCGGCCAGGGAGAAGTTCTACTGCCTCTCCATGTTCCCCTATCCAAGCGGACGGCTGCACATGGGTCATGTGCGCAACTACACCATCGGCGACGTGATCTCGCGCTACCAGCGCATGCTGGGCAGGAACGTGCTGCAACCCATGGGTTGGGACGCCTTCGGCCTGCCGGCCGAGAACGCCGCCATGAACAACGGCGTGCCGCCGGCGCAGTGGACCTACAGCAACATCGACTATATGCGCAAGCAGCTCCAGTCGCTCGGCTTCGCCATCGACTGGTCGCGCGAGGTGGCCACCTGCAAGCCCGACTACTACCGCTGGAACCAGTGGCTGTTCCTGCGCCTGCTGGAGCAGGGCATCGTCTACCGGAAGACCGGCACGGTGAACTGGGACCCGGTCGATCAGACCGTGCTGGCCAACGAGCAGGTGATCGACGGCCGCGGCTGGCGCACCGGCGCGGAGGTGGAGAAGCGCGAGATCCCCATGTACTACATGGCGATCACCGAATACGCCGAGGCGCTGCTGGCCGACCTGGACCAGCTCGACGGCTGGCCCGAGCAGGTGCGCACCATGCAGCGCAACTGGATCGGCAAGTCCCACGGCGTGCGCATAGGGTTTCCCTATGCGCGGGACGAGGGACAAGGGACGAGGGACGAAAACCGGCAATCCGCCTCCTCCGTCCCTGACGTGGTGTGGGTCTTCACCACCCGCGCCGACACCCTGATGGGCGCCACCTACGTCGCCGTCGCCGCCGAGCACCCGCTGGCGCTGCACGCGGCGCAGGACAATCCCGAGCTGGCCGCCTTCATCGAGGAGTGCAAGCACGGCGGCGTCTCCGAGGCGGAGATCGCCACCCAGGAGAAGAGGGGCATGGCGACGGGCCTCACCGTCAGCCACCCGCTCACCGGCGAGCCGCTGCCGCTGTGGGTCGCCAACTACGTGCTGATGGGTTACGGCGAGGGCGCGGTGATGGCGGTGCCGGCCCACGACGAGCGCGACTTCGCCTTTGCCCACAAATACGATCTGCCGATCAAGACCGTGATCATGACCGCCGCCGGTAACGAAACACCGGCTCCCTGGCAGGAGGCTTACGCCGAACACGGTGTGTGCATCAACTCCGGCAAGTACGACGGTCTCGCGTTCGAGGCTGCCGTCGACGCCATCGCCGCCGACCTGGCGGCAAAGAACCTTGGCGAGAAGAAGGTGACCTGGCGCCTGCGCGACTGGGGCATCTCGCGCCAGCGCTACTGGGGCACGCCGATCCCGATGATCAAGTGCCCCAAGTGCGGCGACGTGCCGGTGCCCGACGACCAGCTGCCGGTAGTATTGCCGGAGGCGTGCGTGCCGGACGGCAGCGGCAATCCGCTCAACAAATACGAGGCATTCCTGAATTGCACCTGTCCCAAGTGCGGCGGCGCGGCCCAGCGCGAGACCGACACCATGGACACCTTCGTCGACTCCTCCTGGTATTACTTCCGCTACACCTGCCCGGACGCCGCGACCATGGTCGACGGGCGCGCAGATTACTGGATGCCGGTCGACCAGTACGTCGGCGGCATCGAGCACGCGATCCTGCACCTGCTCTACTCGCGTTTCTGGACCAAGGCGATGAACACGCTGGGACTGACCCAGGTGGTCGAGCCGTTCCAGCGCCTGCTGACCCAGGGCATGGTGGTGGCGCCGACCTTCTTTCGCGAGGGCGCCGACGGTCGCAAGCAGTGGATCAATCCGGCCGACGTCACCGTGCAGCTGGACGACAAGAGCCGCCCGCTGAGCGCGACGCTCAACAGCGACGGCCGGCCGGTGATCATGGGCGGCATCGAGAAGATGTCCAAGTCCAAGAACAACGGCGTCGATCCACAAAAACTCATCGAGCAGTACGGCGCCGACACCGCGCGCGTGTTCATGATGTTCGCCGCGCCGCCGGAGCAGTCGTTGGAGTGGAACGACTCGGGCGTGGAGGGTGCGCACCGTTTCCTCAAACGGGTGTGGGCCTTCGGCGCCGACAACGCGGCAGGTATCGCCGCGGGCGATACCGCACTGCCGGTCGACGCGGCCGATACGGTGCTGACGGCGCGCCGCGAGATCCACGAGACGTTGAAGCAGGCGCTGATGGATTTCGGCAAATACCAGTTCAACACCGTCATCTCCGCCTGCATGAAGATGCTCAACGCACTGGGCAAGCTCGATGGCGCCGGCAGCGACGCGCTGCGCCGCGAAGGCTACGCCATCGTGCTGCGCCTGCTCTCGCCCATCGCGCCGCACATCACCCACACGCTGTGGAACGAGCTGGGTTTCGGCGGCGACATCCTCGATGCGCCGTGGCCGCAGGTGGACGAGACTGCGCTGGTGCGCGACACCATCGAGCTGGTGGTGCAGGTCAACGGCAAGCTGCGCGGCAAGATCAGCGTGCCGGCCGCTGCCGACAAGGCCGCCGTCGAACAGGCGGCGCTGGCCGACGAAAACGTACAGCGCTTCGTCGCGGGGCAGAACATCGTCAAGCTGATCGTGGTGCCCGGCAAACTGGTCAACGTGGTGGTGAAGTAAGGCGCCAGGTGCGAGGGGCGGAATACGATATGCGAGTATTGACGACAGGGTTCGCGCGCCGCCTTCGGTTTGCTTTGGTTATTTTGTCCCTCGTATCTTGTGCCTCGTTCCTGTCCGCTTGCGGCTTCCATCTGCGCGGTGCCGTGCAGCTGCCGACGGCGATGGCGCGCACCGAACTGAGCGGGACGACGGCGCGCAGCGCGCTGGCCGACGACATCACCGCGGCGTTGGAGCTGGCCGGCGTGCAGGTGGTGCAGGAGGGCGCGGGGGCGGTGCTGCACATCACTCAAGAGCGCAGCGGTCGCCGTCTGCTCAGTGTCGACAATCTGGGCCGCGCCAGTGAATACGAACTCTCCTACCAACTCGGCTACGAACTGCATGCCCCGACGCCGATCGACGCTGCCGCCAATCCCAAGGTGGCGCCGAAGATTTGGGTGCCGGCGCAGGTGGTGACGGTCACGCGCGATTTCGTCTTCGATCCCAACAACGTGCTCAGCTCGGGCGACGAGGAGACGCTGATCCGCAGCGAGATGCGGCGCAGCGCGGTGCGGCAGATGCTGGTGCGGTTGCAGGCGCAGCTGCGCGGCAGGGAGCTCCAGTGAGGCTGCGGGCGGAACAGCTTGCCGCCGATCTGGGCAAGCGCCTGCTGCCGATCTATCTGGTCAGCGGCGACGAGCCGCTGCAGGTGAACGAGGCCGCCGACGCCATTCGTGCCGCGGCGCGCGCCCAGGGTTTCGACGAGCGCCAGGTGTTGCAGGCGGAGACGGGATTCGACTGGTCCAGCCTCGCCGCCGCCGGCGACAGCCTGTCGCTGTTTGCCGCACGCAAGCTGATCGAGCTGCGTCTGCCCTCCGCCAAACCGGGCGACGCAGGGAGCAAGGCGCTGGTCGCCTACGCCGAACGGCCGTCGCGGGATGATCTGCTGTTGATCATCTGCGGCAAGCTGGAAAAGGCCCAGCAGAACGGCAAGTGGTTCAAGGCGCTGGACGCGGCCGGGGTGGTGGTGCAGATCTGGCCGGTGGAGCCGCGCGCCCTGCCCGGCTGGGTCCGCCAGCGCCTGGCGGCGCGCGGTTTCAAGGCGACGCCGGAGGCCGTGGCGCTGCTGGCCGAGCGGGTGGAAGGCAATCTGTTGGCGGCGGCGCAGGAGGTGGAGAAGCTGGTGCTGCTCTACGGCTCCGGCGAGCTGGATGCCGATACGGTGCGCGCGGCGGTGTCCGACTCCGCCCGTTACGATGTGTTTGAACTGGCCGACAGCGCATTGGGCGGGGACGCCGCGCGTTGTGCCCGCATCCTCCAGGGCTTGCGCGGCGAGGGGAGCGAGCCGGTGCTGATCCTTTGGGCGTTGGTACGCGAGGTCCGCGCCCTGGCGCTGATCGCCGCGGCGACGGAGGGGGGCGCGGCGCTCGATTCCCTGTTGCAGCAGCAGCGGGTATGGGACAAGCGCAAACCGCTCTACCATGCGGCTCTGAAGCGGCACAATGCGCAGCGCTGGCGCCTGCTGCTGCGGCGCGCGGCCCGCCTGGATCGCATCGTCAAGGGGGCCGAGCCGGGCAACCCCTGGGACGAGCTGTTACAATTGAGCCTGTTAATCGCAGGCGTTAGGATTGTTTGAAAGCGGGACGGAGAGAGCGGGGGAAGGGCTCACGATATGGGTACCCTTGCCTGCAGCGTCGCCCTGGAGCTGTCGATAAGCGAACGAATATGAATATTCAAGACTACATGCAGCAGGTCGGGCAGCGTGCGCGCGCGGCATCGCGCACCATGGCGTGCGCCGACACCAACGCCAAGAATGACGCCCTGCAGGCCGTCGCGGATGCCCTGCTGGACGATGAGGCGTCGCTGCTCGCCGCCAACCGTAAGGATATGGAGCTGGGCAGGACCATGGGGCTCGACGCCGCCATGCTCGACCGCCTGGAACTGACGCCCCAGCGCATCGTCGCCATGGCCGAGGGGCTGCAGCAGGTGGTCGCGTTACCCGATCCGGTGGGACAGATTGCCGAGATGAACTACCGCCCCTCGGGCATTCAGGTCGGCAAGATGCGGGTGCCGCTGGGCGTCATCGGCATCATCTACGAGTCACGTCCCAACGTGACCGCCGATGCCGCCGCCCTGTGCCTGAAGTCGGGCAATGCCGCGATCCTGCGCGGCGGTTCCGAGGCGCTGCACTCCAATCAGGCCATTGCGGACTGTATCAGGCAGGGGCTGCAGCGGGCGGGCCTGCCGGCCGACGCGGTGCAGGTGATCGAGACACCGGACCGTGCCGCGGTCGGCGAGCTGATCACCATGAAGGAGTACGTTGATGTCATCGTGCCGCGCGGCGGCAAGTCGCTGATCGAACGCATCAGTAACGAGGCGCGGGTGCCGGTGATCAAGCACCTGGACGGCATCTGCCATGTCTACGTGGACGATCAGGCGGACCTGGAGAAGGCGATCAACATCGCCTTCAATGCCAAGACCCACCGTTACGGCGTGTGCAACGCCATGGAGACGCTGCTGGTCGCCGAGGGAGTCGCCGAGGCGCTGCTGCCGGAGCTGGGTGCCATGTATCACGAGAAAGGCGTGGAGCTGCGCGGCTGCCCCACCACCTGCCGCATCCTGCCCTACGCCGAAGCGGCGACCCTGGAGGATTGGGACACCGAGTATCTGGCGCCGATCCTGGCGGTGCGGGTGGTAAAGGATGTGGACGAGGCGATCGAGCACATCTACCGCCACAGCTCCGGCCACACCGACGCCATCGTCACCGAGGATCTGGGACGGGCGCGCCGTTTCCTCGCCGAGGTGGATTCCAGCTCGGTGATGGTCAACGCCTCCACCCGTTTCGCCGACGGGTTCGAATACGGCCTGGGCGCCGAGATCGGTATCTCCACCGACAAAATCCACGCCCGCGGCCCGGTCGGGCTGGAGGGGCTGACGTCACAGAAGTACATCGTGATAGGAGACGGCCATATTCGCCGTTGACGCGATGCGCTGTGGCGTCTCGGCACGGCGGCGATGGTGGCGGGCGTTGCTGCCGTTGCTGGCGCTCGGCTCCGTGGGCGTGGCGCACGCGCTGACGCTTGGCGAAATCAGTGTGCATTCGACCCTGGGGCAACCCTTTGTCGCCGACATTCCCATAACGCTCAATGCCGGCGAATCGCTGCGCGATGTACGGGTCCGACTGGCGGCCCGGTCGGACTACCGGCGGCTCAAGCTGTCTTACGAGCGGACCCTGTCGCAGCTCAGTATCGGTGTGCAACGCAATGTTGCCGGCCGAGCGCAGATCCAGATCCGCAGCCGCAGCCCGATGAGCAAATCGCCCCTGGATATCCTGCTCGACGTACGTTGGAGTGGCGGCCGTCTGGTGCGCGAATATGTGGCGTTGCTTGGCGTAGCGCCGTTGCCGCCTGTGCTGCCCGCCAAGTCAGCAGCCGGCCGGCCGGCGGTTCCGGCTGCGCGTACGCCGGCCGCGGCGGAGCCGGTCATGTACGGCCCGGTCAAGCGCGGCGAGATATTGAGCGAAATCGCCCGTCGCTATAAGCCGCAGGGGGTCAGCACGCCGCAAATGACGGTGGCGATCTATCAGGCTAATCATCAGGCCTTTATCGACGGCAACATGAACCGATTGCGCCGCGGCGTTTCGCTGTTTCTGCCGTCCGACCAAGCCGCCCGCGCGGTAACGCAGCATGAGGCCGCTACCGTCATTCGTGCCCAGTCGGCGCCGGTGCGGTCACCGGCGGCGGGCACCGGATCGGCATCATCGACGCTGCAGATCCTGGCGCCGGTGACGCCGACGGCCCTGCCGCCGGGCACCGAGGCGGGTGACCTGCAGCGGCGGCTGGACCAACTGCGGCGCACCAATAGCGAGGTGCGCGCCGAAAATCAACAACTGCGCGCTCAACTGGCGCGACTGGAACAACAGACCCGGCTGCTGGCGGCGAAGGTGTTGGCGTTGCCCGCTCCCGTCCGGTCTGCGGCGCCTGCCGCGGTGCCGGCATCCTCCCGTCAGTCGGTGCGGCCCTCGCCCAAGCCTGCCGGCACGGTGACTCCTCCCGCCGCCAAGTCGTGGTGGCGCGAACCGCTGTGGTGGGCGGTGATCATTGCCGTATTACTGTGCATCGGCATTCTGTTGTCGTGGTCGCTGTTTCTGCGTCATCGGCCGTCGCGCTATTTGGATTTACCCCAAGTGACCAAGGGAGACCAAAGCGTGCAGCTGGTTTGGCGCGGGCGCTTCTGATGACGGCGCGTCCCATCGCTCTCTTCGGGGGAACCTTTGACCCGGTCCACTACGGTCACCTAAGACCGGCACTGGAGATGCTGGAGAGGCTGGCATTGGCCGAGGTGAGGTTTATTCCCGCCGCTATGCCGCCGCACCGTGACCCGCCGGTGGCCTCCGCAGCGCAGCGCACGGCGATGTTGGAGCTGGCGTTGCAGGGGCAGACGGGGCTAAGCATCGACCGGCGCGAACTGCAGCGGCCGGGACCTTCGTACATGGTGGATACGCTCACTTCGCTGCGTGCGGAGCTGGGTGATACGCCGCTCTGCCTGCTGCTCGGCAGCGACGCCTATCTTGGCCTCGCCTCGTGGCACCGTTGGCAAGAGCTGATCGATTTGGCCCACCTGGTGGTGATGCATCGTCCCGGATGGACATTGGCGCAGGCCGGCGCCGGTGCGCCGGCACGGCTGCTGGCGCAACGCGGCAGCGACGACATGGCCGTGCTGACGCGGCATCCGGCCGGCGCCGTATTGCTGCGACCGGTAACGCAACTCGATATCTCGGCTACCGCCTTGCGCACCCTGATGGGCGCGGGCCACGACCCGCGCTATCTGCTGCCCGATGCGGTGCGTGACTACATTCGGGCACAGGATTTGTACAAAATTGAGTAACGGAAGGTATTGATGCAACCGGAACAGCTGAAGCAACTCGTCATCGATGCACTGGAGGACTTGAAGGGGGCCGACATTGTCGCACTGGATGTGCGCGGCAAGACCGGGATCACCGACTTCATGATTATCGCCAGCGGCCGCTCCGATCGCCAGGTCAAGTCGCTGGCGCAGCACGTGGTGGAAAAGGCGAAAGAGCGCGGTATCCCGCCTCTGGGCATGGAAGGGGAACGCCAGGGCGAGTGGGTGGTCATCGATTTGGCCGATGTGGTGGTTCACGTCTTCATCCCGGAGAAGCGCGACTTCTACAACCTGGAGAAGCTGTGGGGCGGCGAGGTGCCGGCCAGCGCCGCGGGGCGTGAGTGAGTGCGGCAGATGCGCGCGGTGTCGTTGCGGCGAGTGATGTTGCCACCGGCTGCGCCGCAATGGTGTTGTCCCGGTTTTTTCCGTGCGTTCCGCGGTTCCGTCCGTCTGAGTAACCCGTAGATGCGCCTGCACCTGATTGCCGTGGGTAACCGCATGCCGGCCTGGGTCGAACAGGGTTACGGCGAATATGCCAAGCGCCTGCCTGCCGACTGTGCCCTGGTGTTGCATGAGATCGCGCCGGGTAAACGTACCAAGGGCGCAGACCTGGAACGTGCCCGCCGTGAGGAAGGCGAAAAGATGCTGGCTGTGCTGCCCAAAGGGGCGTGGGTGGTAGCACTGGAGGTGGGCGGCCGTGATTGGAGCACCGAGCAGTTGGCTGAGCATATCAATACCTGGCGCCGGGAGGGTCATGATGTCGCCCTGCTGGTGGGCGGTCCCGAGGGGCTGGCCGACGCGGCGCGGGCGCGCGCCGATGAACAGTGGTCACTGTCGTCGCTGACCCTGCCGCACCCGTTGGTGCGCATCGTGCTGGCTGAGCAGATCTACCGGGCCTGGAGCCTCACCCAGGGTCATCCCTATCATCGGTGAGGAGCGTTCCGGGTTTCGTGTTTATGGATTGGTTTTAGTAGGATCGCGACCCTATGGATAAGGCGGCTTCGATGGATAATAACGCTGCGGCGAACGACCCGGAACCCGAAAACCGAACCCCGGAACCGATTCTTCTCGCCTCCGCCTCGCCGCGCCGGCGCGAGCTGCTGGCGCAGATCGGCGTTGCCTGCGAGGTGGTGGCGGTGGCGCTGGACGAGACGCCGCGCCCGGACGAGGCGGCGGAGGTCTACGTGGTGCGCCTGGCGCTGGCCAAGGCGCAGGCGGGGCACATCCTCTTGCCCGGTCGGACGGTGCTGGGTGCGGATACGGCGGTGGTGACCGATGGCGTCATCCTGGGCAAGCCGCGCGACCGCGCCGACGGCCTGGCGATGCTGGAGCGTCTGTCGGGGCGTACCCACCATGTCTATACCGGGGTGGCGCTGGTGGATGGCGCCGGCGAGGCCCATACCCGCCTGTCGGTGAGCAGCGTCACCTTCCGTACCTTGGCCGCCGCCGAACGGGCGGCGTATTGGGCCAGCGGCGAGCCCGCCGACAAGGCGGGCGGTTACGCCATCCAGGGGCGGGCGGCGATGTTTGTCGCCCGGCTGGAGGGAAGCTTTTCGGGGGTGATGGGCCTGCCGTTGTTTGAAACCGCCGAACTGTTGGAAACTTGCGGTATGGCCCTGTTGGGAACCGGACGACTATGACAATGAACGCACCGCTGACGCCGGCGCTGAACGGCGAAATCCTGGTAAACGTTACACCGCACGAGACGCGCGTCGCCTTCGTCGAGAACGGTGTGCTGCAAGAGGTACAGATCGAGCGCATGCGCAAGCGCGGCCTGGTGGGCAACATCTACAAGGGCACGGTGCGCCGCGTGTTGCCGGGGATGCAGGCGGCGTTTATCGAGATCGGTCTGGAGCGCACCGCCTTCCTGCACGCTTCCGACGTCCTCTGCCCCGATAGCGGCGACGGCGAGCGGGAGCGCTGCCTCAAGGAGGTCGGCGGCGAGGAGGAGCCGGTGGCCGGCGAAGGACGCAGCGCAAGGCGCCCACATGATGATATCGATCAGTTGCTGCGCGAGGGCCAGGATATCCTGGTGCAGGTGGTGAAGGACCCGCTCGGCAGCAAGGGGGCGCGGCTCACCACCCATATCACGATACCGGCCCGCTTTCTGGTGTTCATGCCCGACAGCAGCCATATCGGCGTATCGCAGCGTATCGAGGACGAGGGCGAGCGGCAGCGGCTGAAGGCGGTGCTGACCGAGTTGGCGCCGGAGTTCGGCCCCGGCGGCTACATCGTGCGCACCGCCGCCGAGGGGGTAGACGACGAGTCGCTGGGGGCCGACGTGGCCTTTCTGCACAAGCTGTGGGCCGAGATCAGCGCGCGTGCTTCCAGCGAACCGGCCGGCACCCTCATCTACGAGGACCTGCCGCTGGCGATGCGCACCATGCGCGATGTGGTGGGCGACGAGCTGGAAAAGGTGCGCATAGACTCGCGCGAAACCTACCGCAAGGTGCAGCGTTTTGCCGAGAAATTCATCCCCGAGCTGGCGCCGCGCATCGAATACTATGCCGGCGAGCGGCCGATCTTCGATCTGTATGGGATCGAGGATGAGATCCAGCGCGCGCTGGAGCGCAAGGTGCAACTCAAGTCGGGCGGCTACCTGATCATCGATCAGACCGAGGCGATGACCACCGTCGACGTCAACACCGGTGCCTTCGTCGGCCACCGCAATCTGGAAGAGACCATCTTCAAGACCAATCTGGAGGCGACCCAGGCCATCGCCCGCCAGCTGCGGCTGCGCAATCTGGGCGGCATCATCATCATCGATTTCATCGACATGGTCGACCTGGAGCACCGGCGCCAGGTGCTGCGTTCGCTGGAGAAGGCGCTGGAGCGCGATCATGCCCGGACCCACCTCTCCGAGGTATCCGCGCTGGGGCTGGTCGAGATGACGCGCAAGCGCACCCGCGAGAGCCTGGAACATGTGCTCTGCTCCAGTTGTCCCACCTGCAACGGCCGCGGCACGTTGAAGACGGCGGAGACGGTCTGCTACGAAATATTCCGCGAGATTCTGCGCGAGGCGCGCCAGTTCGATGCGCAACAGCTGCTGGTGCTGGCGTCACAGGAGGTGGTGGACCGGCTGCTGGACGAGGAGTCCAACGCCGTGGTCGAGCTGGAGGAGTTCATCGGCAAGCCGATCAAATTCCAGGTCGAGACCCTCTACATCCAGGAGCAGTTCGACGTCGTGCTGCTGTAGCGTGTGTATCGGCATGGGGCGTTACGGCGGATTTGCTGATACTCTATTCTTAGTTTGCCGCAGCCGGTTGCGGCAAACTGGCGTCCTGTCTTTTGGTTCGGTCCCGTGCCCGTGAAATTCCCTAGCCCGCATCATTCACTCTCGCTCGTCACCGGGCTGTCGCAGCGCCGTTGCGGCCGGGCGCACAGCGCGCCGTCCGTGGCGCAAGGGCGCTGATCGATGCAGACGAGTCCGATCCGTCGCGTGCGCCGTGCCCTGTGGTTCGCCGCGGCCGCCGTGGTGATCCTGGCGGCGGTCCTGCTCAGTCTGACCCGTTTGTTGTTGCCGAGCCTGCAAAGCTATCGTACCGACGTGGAACGCAAGGTGAGCGCGCTCATCGGCCAGCCGGTACGCATCCGGACCCTCGACGCCCATCTGCTGGGATTGGCGCCGACGGTGATCCTCGAGGACGTAAGGCTGCTCAATCGCCAGGGCACGCGCACCGTCGCCCATTTCCGCCAGGCGCGCATCAGCATCGATGTACTGGCCAGCCTGCGGCAGCATCGCGCCGTGATGTCGGAACTCACTGTGGTTGGCGCCGAACTGACGCTGTTGCGGCTGCCGGATGGTCGCCTGAAGATTCAGGGGCTGACGGGCGGAGCCGCCCCTGCCGCCGCGGCCAAAGTCGACGGCATCGGGCGCTGGCTGCTGAGCCAGGGGCGGTTGGCGCTGTTCGACAGCCGGGTCCACTGGCACGACCTCGCCACCGGCCGCAAAGTCGAATTGCGGCGCGTCGATATCGAACTGCGCAACAGCAATGCCCGGCACCAGCTCAACATCGACGTGCAGTTGCCGCCCGGCATGGGACGCCGCCTCCATCTGGCCCTCGACCTCAGCGGCAATGTGTTGCAGCCGGACGGTTGGAGCGGCGACGCCTATCTGAGTGCCGACGAACTGCGTCCGACGCCGTTGTGGAACGGCGCCGTGCCCGGCTCTGCGCTGACAATAGAACGCGGCCGGTTCAATTTGCATCTGTGGGGTTCCTGGCAGGCAGGGCGCCTGACCGATGTGGTCGGCAAGCTGGCGGCCACCGACCTGGCTTTGCGCCGCGACAAGCACGAGTTGGCGCTGACCGATCTCTCCACGGCGTTGCATTGGCACCAGGCGAGTGACGGCTGGGTGCTGGGCCTGGGCGACTTGACGCTACAGCGTGGCAGCGTGCCGGCGCAGCCGGTCCAGGTTCGGGTGCGGCACCAGGGAGAGGGCTGGTTCGTGCAGGCCAGCGCGATCAATCTGGGGGATGCGGCGGCGATTGTGCCGTTCGTCCCCGGTATCGCCGCCAGCCAGCAGGCGGAGGTGGCCGCGATCCGGCCGCGCGGCACGGTGCGCCGGCTCCGCCTCGACCTGCCGGCGCAGGGGCCGCCCCATGTGCAGGGGGTGGCCGAGCATCTGGCGGCGGCGCCCTGGCGGCAGGTGCCGGGCTTCGACAACCTGAGCGGTCAGTTTGCCTGGACAGGCGCCGACGGGCAGCTGCTGCTCGACGGCAGCGACGTCACGATCGACATCCGCCACCTGTTTCGCGCACCGTTGGTGTTGCAACGGTTGCAGGGCGACATCGAGCTGCACCATGGGGTCGACGGCTGGCGGGTCACGGCGCAACAGCTGCGCCTCGGCAACCCGGACCTCCAGGCCAATGTGGCGGCGACCCTGACTCTGCCGCCGCAGGGCTCGCCCTATCTGGACCTGCGCGGGCATTTCTGGAACGGACAGGCCGCGAGGACCTCGCACTACCTGCCCGCCGCCATCATGGACCCCGATGCCCTGGCCTGGCTCGACCACGCCTTCGGCGCCGGCACCGTCACCGATGGCGACGTGCTGTTTCACGGACCGCTCGGGGCCTTTCCCTTCGATCACGGTCAAGGTCGTTTCGAGGTCGGCTTCCATGTGCAGAACGCCGAGCTGTTTTTCCGCGCTGGCTGGCCCCGTATCAAACAGCTCGATGCGCAGGTCGCCTTCGTCAACCGCCGCATGACCATCCGTGCCGACAGCGGCACCATGTTCGACAGCCGCATCCAGCGGACGACCGTGACGATCGCCGATCTGGAGCTGCCGCTGCTGGCGATCCGCGGTGCGGCGCAACTGCGGGGTTCCGACGCCTTGCGTCTGCTGAGCGATACGCCGCTACAGCGCCAGTTCGGCAGCTATGTTGCCGGCATGCGATTGGATGGCGACAGCCAGTTGAAGCTGTCCCTCGACGTGCCGCTGACCAAGCGCGTGGCGGCGCTGCATCCGTTGACGCTGAACGGCTCGGTGGGGTTGCAGAATAATCGCTTGCAGGTGAGCGAGGGTTTCTCAGTGGATGCGATCAGCGGTCTGCTGCGGTTCAGCGGCACCGGTCTGCGCGCCGACCGGATACAGGCCCGTATCCTCGATCAACCGGCCACCGTTGCGGTACACAGCATCGGTCATGGCAGTACGGCACGGACCGTGATTAGGGGCAGCGGCCAATTGGACAGCGCCGCACTATCGCGGCTCTACCCGACGCCGCTGGCGACGCGCGTCAGCGGCCGTACCACCTGGCACGGCAGCCTGACCATCCCGCACGGTGGCGGCGCCGTGCTGCGCATCGTTTCGGAACTCAACGGCGTGGCGGTGAAACTGCCCAAGCCCCTGAATAAGTCGGCGGCCGGCAAGCGCCGGCTGGAGGTCGTGCGCTACTTCTCCGGTCCGCGCGCCGGCCAGCTGGAGGTCCGCTACAGCAACAGGGCCAGCCTGTTGCTGCTGCTGAATTCCGCCCGCGCCGTCACCCGTGGAACGTTGCGCCTCGGCCGCGGAACGGCACACCTTCCGACCCGCAATGTGTTGCGCATCAGCGGCAGTCTATCCAATTTCGACCCTGCGCTGTGGACCGACGCCGTGCCGGGCGGCGGACGCGGCATGGTTGCGCTGCCGCTGCTCGTGGATATGGACACACTGCACATCGTCGGGGGCAAGGGATTAGGCAAGGGCAAGGGTGGCTGGCAGAGCATCCCGACGCTGGACGTCGCTATCAAGCATTTCGGCTTCGACAAGTACCGTTTCGGCCGCCTGGCGTTTCACCTGGAACACAGCAAGGATGCGCTGCAATTGCGTAATCTGCTGCTGACGGGCACCGCACTGAAACTCACCGGCCAAGCGCGTTGGCAGTGGCGTCCGCGCTCTTACAGCGAGGTCAAGCTGCAGCTGGCTTCGGACGACGTGGCGGCCTTGACGCATCAGTTTCATATCGCCAGCGTCATCACCCGCGGCAAACTGCAAAGTCGTGGTGAATTTCACTGGCCCGGACCGCTGACCCACGGCGATCTGCGCCAGATCGGCGGCCATATCTACATCAAGATCGAAGACGGCCAGATGGCGGACGTGGATCCGGGCGCCGGCCGCCTGTTGGGTCTGTTCAGTCTGCAGGCGCTGCCGCAGCACCTGACTCTCGACTTTCGCGATCTGTTCCAAAAGGGGCTGGTCTTCAACTCGTTCGAGGGGGATACCACCATTCGCGGCGGCAATGCCTACACCTCGAATCTGGTGATGAAGGCGCCGTCGGCGACGATTCACATCGAAGGCCGCACCGGTCTGGTGAAGCGCGACTTCGACCAGCTCATCACCGTGGTGCCCAATCTGTCGGGCACCGCGCCGGTGGTGGGGGCGTTGGCATTCGGCCCGCAGATCGGTGCCGCGATCTATCTGTTTGAGCGGCTGCTGGGGAAAAAGGTCGATCAGGCGGCGAAGACTCAATACAAGGTCACCGGCAGCTGGGACAAACCGGTATTCACGCGCCTGCAGCCGGAAAAAAAGAAGGCCCCCCCTGCGACCCACACGGATTATCCGTAGGCCGCTGCCGCTCTCTGGGGATCATGTTATTCTGCCGCTCATGAGAGTCGCCATCCTGTTGTGTGCATTGCTTTGCGCCTCGGCGGCGTGGGCCGCCGCGGCGCCGTTGTATGTGACCGACGCCCAGTGGGCGCAGCCGCGTACCGGCGCCATGGTGTCGCATCTGCCGGCGCTGGTCGCGGCGATGCGCCAGCTGCAGAAGGGGCAGCATCTGCAGCTGCTTTATCCGGGGGGCGATGCCGGGAGCCTGTGGGCGCACGAGCTGCGTGCCTGGCTGGTGGCGCTGGGGCTGTCATCGCAGCGTATCGAGCTGTTGCCCGGCAGCCGTCGTGAAGATGCCATCGAGGTACGCGTTGCCGGTTTGCCGGTCGTCAAACCGTAGCGATGTGCTGCGCAGAGGCGGCGTAAAATTTTTTATGATTATTGAATGCGGGCCCTGCGCCGGGGCCGGTTGTTGCGAGAAGTACGAAATAAGGAGTCCAGCGTGACGCGCGTAGCTGCCATTCAGATGGCCTCAGGCCCGAATATCAGTGCCAACCTGTCCGAGGCGGAACGCCTGATTGCCAAGGCCGCCGCCGCCGGGGCGCGGTTGGTGGTGTTGCCGGAAAATTTCGCCCTGATGGGGATGAGCGAGGTCGACAAGGTCAAGGTGCGCGAATCCGACGGCAAGGGGCCGATCCAGGATTTCCTGGCGCGCACGGCGTCGCGCTACGGCATCTGGTTGGTAGGCGGCACCGTGCCGCTGGTGGCCGAAGATGCCAATAAGGTAAGGGCCGCCTGTTTGCTGTTCGACGACAAGGGCAAGCGCGTCGCCCGCTACGACAAGGTGCATCTGTTCGATGTGCACATCGAGGAGAGCGGCGAGGATTATTACGAATCGAACACCATCGAACCGGGCAACGAAGTGGTGGTGCTGGATACGCCGTTCGGCCGTCTCGGCCTTGCGGTCTGTTACGACCTGCGGTTCCCCGAGTTGTTTCGAAGGATGGTGCAGGAGCAGGTCGAGATCATCGCCATGCCGTCGGCCTTTACCGCCATCACCGGCAAGGCTCATTGGGAGGTGCTGGTGCGCGCTCGCGCCATCGAGAACCTGAGCTACGTCATTGCCTCGGCCCAGGGCGGTTACCACGCCAACGGTCGCGAGACCCACGGCGATTCGATGATCGTCGATCCGTGGGGGGGGGTGCTGGATCGGCTGCCGCGCGGTTCCGGTTTTGTGATGGCGGACATCGAGCGTTCGCGCCTTGAGGCGATCCGCCGCAACTTCCCGGCACTGGCCCACCGCCGTCTGCCCTGCACCCTGCCGTAATTCAAAGAGCTGAAAAAACAGGGCCGCACCCATGCCGGGTGCGGCCCTGTCGTTATGCGTATAGCGGACGGCCTAGGGCTTGATGTAGGAGAAACCCTTCTGTTCCAGTTCGCCGATGCGCACCACGCCGGCCGGTACCACCGTGGCCGCCGGGTTGATCGCCGGCATGTGGCCGAGCTTTTTGGCCATCGCCTGCATGGTGTTGTGGCAGGCATCGAATTCGATACCGGACATCGCCTGGTCTTTGACCCGTTTGGCGACTTTGCTGTTCTTCAACAACATCTTCAGTCCCGGACCGTAGGCCACGATCACCACTTCCACCTTGTCCGGACCGTAATAGCTCTCCAGATTCTGGGCGTTGTTCATTGCCAGGGTCCAACGCGCAGCACTGTCTTCGCTGACCTGAATGACATAGTGATGGGTGGCGAACGGATGGGCGTTGTCGGCGGCGTGCGCCGGCAGCGCCAGCAGGGAACTACCGGCCAGGATCGCCAACCCCAGGATATTTTTCAACGCGGACATTGTTGCTCTCTCCTTGCAGTGTGTGAATGGTATGTCGCTGGGTGATGAGATGCAGTGATAGGCGGGTTTATTCCTGATCGCTGCCGATCAATTCGCGTAGATAGCGAAACAGTTCACGTGAACTGCGCGGCGGCCTGCCGCCGGCGGCCTCGGCCTGAGCATGGCGCAGCAGTTGGCGCAGATGCTGGCGGTCGGCCGCCGGATACTCCTGTAGCAGTGCGCTGAGAGCGCCGTCGCCTTCGGCTATGAGGCGGTCGCGCCAGCGTTCGCACAGGTGGTGATGGGCGACGCCAAGGGCGTGGCGCCCGGCAAAGGCGTCGAGCGCCGCGCGGATCGGCGCCGGGTCTTCGTGACGCAGCAGTTTGCCGATATATTTCAGCTGCCGTTTGCGGGCGCCGTGGGCGGTGATGAGGCGTACGGCAGCGACGGCATCGCGCAGCTCGTCCGCCAGCGCAATGGCGGCCAGCTGGTGTGCCGGAAGCGCGGCCAGCTCTTCGCCCAGGGCCAACAGGTCGTGTGCGTCGCGTTTCAGCTGGCTCTTGCTGGGGCCGAGATCGTGCTCCAGTTCGTCGTCCATGGCGTCGTCGTGGGGTGGAGGCTGTCGGTGGCTCATTAGGTGGCTTCGAAGTATTGTCGCTAGTGGGAACGGACGCACGCGGGCGGGTGCGGCAGGAGAGCGCCGGCTGCGACGGTCGGTTCATGTGTCGCGGTTGAGTTCCGCCAGCAACTCCATGGCCTGCTCCATATCGTCCTGACGCAGCATTTTCTTTGCCAACCGGTGCAGCGGTTCAAGCGCGCTGTTGGTGATGATCTGCTTCACCTCCAACAGCGCCGGCGGCGGCATGCTGAACTCGGTCAGACCGAGACCGAGCAACAGACGGGTGAGCATGGGGTCGCCCGCCATCTCGCCGCACATGGTCACCGGGATGCCGGCCTGGTAGCCGGCGCGCAGCGTATTGTAGATCAGGCGCAGCACGGCCGGGTGCAGCGGTTGGTAGAGATGGTTGATGGTTTCGTCCAGGCGGTCGGCGGCGAGGGTATACTGGATCAGGTCGTTGGTGCCGATGGAGAGAAAGTCGAGCCGGCGTGCGAACTCCTCCGCACAGATCGCGGCGGCCGGCACCTCGATCATCCCGCCGACGGCGATGTTGCTGTCGAAGGATTTGTGTTCGGCGGCCAGTTCGAGTTTTGCCTCTTCCACCATATCGCGCACCTGCCGGATCTCCTGCACCGTGGAGAGCATCGGAATCAGCATCCGCACCGGGCCATGTGCCGCGGCACGCAGAATGGCACGCAGCTGCGGCCGGAACAGGTCGGGGTCACGCAGGCACAGACGCACCGCGCGCAGCCCCAGTGCCGGGTTGGTGGCGCCGCGTGGCGGCGTCGCGCCGCCGACCGTCTTGTCGGCACCGAGATCGAAGGTGCGGATGGTCAGTTGCGCGCCCTTCAGCGCCTTGACCACCTTGAGGTAGGTACGGTACTGCTCCTCTTCATCCGGCGGTGCATCGCGGTTCATGAAGAGAAATTCGGTACGGTACAGGCCGATGCCGACGGCGCCCGCGCGGCGCGCCGCCGGCAGGTCTTCCGGCACTTCGATATTGGCAAGCAGCGTAATCGGCACGTCGTCGCGGGTGACCGCCGGTCGGTGCTTCAGCTTGCTCAGGGCGGCGCGCGCCTTTTTTTCCTGCTGCTGACGCCCGCGATAGTAGGCGAGGCCGTCGTCATCGAGTCCGGCGAGCACCACCCCTTCGCGGCCGTCGAGCACCAGCGGTTCGTTGTCGCGCAAGTACTGCCAGGCGTGATGCACGCCGACCACCGCCGGGATGCCGAGGCTGCGCGCCAGGATCGCCACATGCGACATCGGACCGCCATGCTCGGTGACGATGGCGGCGACGTCGTGCTGATGCAGGATCATTAGTTCGCTCGGTGCCAGATCGTCGGTGACGATGATGCGGCCGCTCTCGCGTTCGGCGGCGAGGGTGGCTTCGCGCGCGGTTTCGTTGAGCAGGATCTGCTGCACACGCAGAATGGCTTGTTCGACGTCGTCGCGGCGCGTCTTGATGTAGGCGTCGTCCATCTGATCGAACACCTTGACCAGCGCCTCCTGCTGCATCTGCAGTGCCCATTCGGCGTTGCAGTGTTGGGAGCGAATCAGATCGACCGGCGCGCTGGCCAGTGCGCCGTCTTCCAGCATCAGCAGATGGGTGTCGATGAAGGCGGCGATTTCTTCCGGCGTCTCCGGCGGAATGCTATTGCGCACGGCGCGCAACTCGACGCGCGCGGTGTGCAGGGCGCTGGTGAAACGATCCACTTCCTCTTCGAGCAGGCGGGCCGGCAACACGTACTGCGGGATCTCCGGTCGCCCGCGCTGCAACAGGCGGGCGCGGCCGATGGCGATACCTTTCGCAATGCCGGCGCCATGCAGGCTGAACGCCATCGTCCTTGCCTCACTCCGCCTCGCCGAAGCGATCGGCGATGAGCTGCTCCAGCTTGCCCATCGCTTCCTGCTCATCGGGGCCTTCGATACTGAGTTCGACGTTGCTGCCGCACGAGGCGGCGAGCATCATTACGCCCATGATGCTCTTGCCGTTAACGCGGCGGCCATCGCGGGCGATAAAGATGTCGCTGGCGCAGGAAGAGGCCACGTTGACGAACTTGGCCGCGGCGCGCGCGTGCAAGCCGAGTTTGTTGACGATGGTGATCTCTTTATTGAGCATGCTTAACGCTTCTCCTCCACTGCGCATAACAGGATGCTGTCGCGGGCACCGTCCGCAGCCTTTTCCGCCAACTGTTCCAGATCGAGCGCGGCATAATTGAATATCCGGCACAGCATCGGCAGGTTGAGCCCCGACACCACACGTATTGCCGGATCGGCCAGCAGGCGGCAGGCGATGTTGGCGGGGGTGGAGCCGTACATGTCGGTCAGTACCAGCACCCCGGCACCTTGATTGAGGTTCCGTATCAGTATCCGCGCCTTGTCCGTGGCCATTTCGGTATCCACGTCGAGCGGTACCGGTAGGTTTTCGATCGGCAGCGGCGGATTGCCGAGGATGGCGGTGGCGACGCCGAGCAGGGCGCTGCCGACCGGATCGTGGGCGACGATCAGGACGCCGACGCCGCTCACGAGAGCTCCCGGTGGCGCACGCTGACCTTGGTGCTGCCGCCGTTGAAGTGGCGAGCCAGGCGTTCGACGAAATAGACCGAGCGGTGTTGGCCGCCGGTGCAGCCGACGGCCACGGTCAGGTAGCTGCGATGGTCGCGCTCGAACCTTGGCATCCAAGTGTCGAGAAAGCCTGCGATGGATCGAAACATCTCCTCCACCTCGGGTTGTTGTTCCAGAAACTGGATGACGTCTGCATCGCGTCCGGTAAGCGCGCGCAGGCTCGGGTTCCAATGCGGATTGGGCAGGCAGCGGATGTCGAACACGAAATCCGCGTCCACCGGGATCCCGTGCTTGTAGCCGAACGACTCGAACAGTAGCGACAGCTTGCCTTCGGTCGCGGCGCCGACATGCGCCCGCACCAGGTCGCGCAGCTGGTGCACGTTGGTATGGCTGGTGTCCACCCGCAGATCGGCGTGCGACGACAGCGGTTCCAGCATGGCGCGCTCGCGGTGGATCGCCTCTGCCAGCGGCATCTCGCCGCGCGTCAGCGGGTGGCGCCTGCGTGTCTCGGAGAAGCGCTTGATCAGGGTGTCGTCGTCGGCGTCCATGAACAGTATCTGGTAGTCGATACCGCTGTCGCGCAGTTGGCGCAGCGCCTGCGGAAAGACGCTGAAGTCGTTGACCAGGTTGCGCGCGTCGACGCCCACGGCGGCATGGTCGTTGCCCTGCTGTTGCGCCGTATGCAACTCATGTACGAAGGCCGCCAGCAGACCCACCGGCAGATTGTCGATGCAGTAGTAGCCGAGGTCCTCCAGCGCATGCAGGGCGATGCTCTTGCCGGAACCCGAGGTACCGCTGACGATGAACAGCTTCATTGGGACTCCTGATCCATCAGGTGGCGTTGCCGCTCGCTGAAATGGACGGCGGCGTCGTAGCCGTTTTCGCGCAGGATGTGATTGCGCGCCGCCGCCTCGACCAGCACCGCCAGGTTGCGGCCGGGGGCGACCGGCAGCTGGATCTCCGGCACCTCCACCTCGAACATGGTGCGGGTGTCGTAGCTGCCCGACAGCCGGTCGATGTTGTGCACGTTTTTGTTCATCGGCACCAGGTTGACGATGAGGCGCAGGTTTTTGTGCCGTTTGACGGCGCTGTCGCCGAACATGGCGCGCACATTGAGCAGGCCGAGTCCGCGCACTTCGAGAAAATCCTGCAATACCTCGGGGCAGCTGCCGCGCAGCGTGTCGGGTCCGACCCGGCGGAACTCGGGCGCGTCGTCCGCCACCAGGATGTGACCGCGGGAGATCAGCTCCAATGCCAGCTCGCTCTTGCCGGCGGAGCTCTCGCCGGTAAGCAGCACGCCGATGCCCATGACGTCGATGAATACGCCGTGCACCACCTGCTTGTCCGCCAGCAGTTCGGTCAGGTAGTAGTCCAGGTGGTTGAGCAGTTTGTCGCTGGCCAGGCTGGAGGCGAGCAGCGGCGTGTTGTGGCGTTCCGCGGCGCGGCGCAACGGCATCGGCACCGGCAGGCCGCCGGCCACGATCACCGCCAGGCTGGCGTCGCCGAACAGCTGTTCCAGTGCCTCGGTGTAGGCCGATTCATCCAGACTCTGCAGATAATCCATCTCGGCGGCGCCGAGGATCTGGATGCGCGACGGATGGATCAGATTGAGAAAACCGACCAGCGCGGCGTCGGTGGGTTCAGTGGTCTCGCGCCGGATGGCGCGCTCGGCGCCGGCGTGTCCTGCCAGCCAATGCAGCGCCAGCCGTTTCTGAAACGTCTCGAACAGCGCACGGATGGAGAGCGGAGCGGCAGGCATGGCGTCTTCAGCCCTTGGGCTGCCATTGGTGGATCAGCTGGTAGAGGTGCCCGGCGTCGCCGCTTTGACGCAGTTGGGTGACGAAATCGGGGTCGCTGAACATCTGCGCCAGCTGCGCCAGCAGTTGCAGATGGATTTCCGTCGATTGCTCGGGGACCAGCAGGCCGAACAGCAGGTCCACCGGTTGACCGTCCACCGCGTCGAAATCCACGCCCTGCTCCAGCTTGATGACGGCGCCGAGGGTGTCGGCGCCGTTCTTGACCCGCCCGTGGGGGATGGCGACGCCATGTCCCAGAGCGGTGCTGCCGAGGCGTTCGCGGGCGAGCAGGCTGTCGAACACCTCTTTCTGGTTCGGTGTCGCCTGGCCGCCCGCGATGAGCGCACTGAGCTGCTCCAACGCCCGTTTCTTGCTGGCCGATTCGGCGTTGCACAGAACGCGATCGACCGTCAACAGTTCACCTATGTGCATCACGACAGGTCCGCAGCTCCGGGTGTGCCGATTTACTCGGCGGCCGGCTCGCCTTTGCGCGCGGCACCTTCGGAGCGGCGGTGATCGGTGAGTTTTTCCTTGTGTTTGCAGATCTGGCGATCCAGTTTGTCGACCAGGGCGTCGATGGCGGCGTACATGTCCTCGTCTTCGGCATCGGCGAACAGGTTGTTGCCGGTGATGGAGATGGTCGCCTCGGCCTTCTGGCGCATTTTTTCCACGCTCAGTACCACGTGAACGTTGGTGACGTGATCGAAATGGCGCTCCAGTTTCTCCAGCTTGCCGCTGACGTAGCTGTTCAGGGCAGGCGTGATTTCAACGTGATGGCCGGTGACGTTCAATTGCATGATGTTCTCCTTTGTTCAGAAATTGTCGAATCAGGTTAAGCGCTTGCGCTCGTTGGAGGGGGCAATGGCCATCGCTTCGCGGTATTTCGCCACGGTGCGACGCGCTACATTTATCCCCTGATTGCAGAGGGTTTGCGCGATCTTGCTGTCACTGAGCGGCTTGGTCGTGTTCTCTTCAGCGATCATCTTCTTTATCAGCGCGCGGATGGCGGTGGACGAGCATTCTCCGCCACTGGCGGTACTGACGTGACTGGAGAAGAAGTACTTGAGCTCGAAGATACCCCGCGGCGTATGCATATATTTCTTGGTCGTCACCCGTGAGATGGTCGATTCATGCATGCCCACCTCCTGAGCAATATCATGGAGTACCAGCGCCTTCATTGCCACCTCGCCTTGCTCTAAAAAACCGCGCTGGTGTTCGACGATGCAGCTGGCGACCTTGAGCAGGGTCTCATTGCGGCTTTGCAGGCTCTTGATGAACCAGCGTGCCTCCTGCATGTGATTCTTCATGGTGGTGTTGTCGCTGGCATTGCTGACCTGTTTCATCAGACCGGCGTAGGTCGGGTTGATGCGCAGGCGCGGTGCCGCGTCGGGGTTCAGTTCGACCCGCCAGCTGCCCTTGACCTTGCGCACGATTACGTCGGGGACGATGTATTCGGTCCTGGCGGTCGAGATCTGCGAGCCGGGCCGCGGATTAAGCGACTGGATCAGGCGAATGGTACGGCCAAGCGCCTCCTCGTCCAGTTTGAGGCGGCGTTTGAGCTGGGCGTAGTCGTGGTTGGCCAACAGCTGGAAATGGTCGCTGAGCAGCCGCAGCGCATCGGCGCGGCAGGGCGTCTGCTCCGGCAGCTGGCGCAACTGCAGCAGCAGGCTTTCGCGCAGATCGCGGCCGGCGACGCCGGGCGGATCCAGACTCTGCACCGCATGCAGTACCGCCTCCACTTCATCGAACTCGATGTCCATCTGTTCGCGCAGCGACTCATAGAGCCCTTCCAGCGGGCTGCCGAGCAGGCCGTCGTCGTTCACTGAGTCGATGATGGTTTCGGCGATGACGCGATCGGTGTCGCTCATCGGGGTCAGCCGCAGCTGCCACAGCAGATGCTCTTGCAGTGTTTCACTGGAGGTGTCGCCGTATTCGTAGTCGCGGTCGTCGTTGTCGCCGCCGGCACTGCCGGAGCCGCTGCCGACAGCGTCGTAAATGTCTTCCCAGGCGCTGTCCACCGGCAGTTCGTCCGGGATTTCTCCGCCCCCCTGCAACTCCAGGTCATGGTCGGTCCTGGACTCTTCCAACGACTGCTCCGGTCCCGCGGCGTCCGCCTCGGCGAAGGGCGCGGATTCGTCGCCGCGCGGCTCTTCGGCATCCTCTTCTTCGTTTTCCTCCATCATCTCCAACATGACGTTGGACTCCAGTGCCTGCTGGATTTCCAGCTGCAGCTCGAGCGTCGACAGCTGCAACAGGCGGATCGCCTGCTGCAGCTGGGGGGTCATGGTGAGTTGTTGACCGAGACGGAGTTGTAAGGACTGTTTCATCGTTCTTTTGGTGGGCGCGCGAACGCGGGCCGTCTAGGGGACTATTCTAGCGCAAATGGCATGCCAAAAGGCCAACGTCGGCGAAAAGGCGGCGCTCGGGAGACCGGTTTGCGGACGGGATGCCATGGGGGGGTGCGCCTAGGAGCCTGTCGGACTATGGATGCTCCTACTGCGCCGGTGGGAGAGCGGCCCAAATTTCCCCGATTTCTCGTTGCGTAGAACAACTATGCGCCTCGAAATCATGAAAATTTGGCCTCGCTCTCCCACCTTGCTCGCTACGGGCACCATAGTCCGACAGGTTCCTAGAGGCGGAAGTCTTCGCCGAGGTAGACCCGCCGCACCTGCGGGTCCTCCAGCAGCTGCGCCGGCGTCCCTTCGGCGATCACCTGGCCGTCGCTCATGATATAGCCGCGTTCGCAGATACCCAGCGTCTCGCGCACGTTGTGGTCGGTGATCAACACCCCGATGCCGCGATCCCGCAAGTGGTTGACGATGCCCTGGATGTCGAGCACGGAGATGGGGTCGACGCCGGCGAACGGTTCGTCGAGCAGGATGAAGCGCGGCTCCATCGCCAGGGCGCGGGCGATCTCGACGCGGCGGCGCTCACCGCCGGAGAGGCTCATGCCGAGGTTGGCGCGGATATGGGCGATGTGCAGCTCCTCCAGCAGCGCCTCGAGTTTCTCTTCCCGCTGCTGCCGCGACAGCCCGGCGCGGGTTTCAAGGATGCCGAGGATGTTGTCCTCCACCGACAGCTTGCGGAATACCGACGCCTCCTGGGGCAGGTAGCCGATGCCGAGGCGTGCCCGCTGGTGGATCGGCTCGCGGGTAATGTCGCGCCCGTCGATGGTAATGCTGCCGGCGTCGCACGGGACCAGGCCGACGATCATGTAGAAGCTGGTGGTCTTGCCGGCGCCGTTGGGACCGAGCAGGCCCACCACCTCACCGCTGTCGATGTGCAACGAGACCTGTTTCACCACCTCGCGTGCACGGTAGCGTTTGGCCAGGCCTTCGGCGCTGAGGCGGGAACGGGGCGTGGTGTCGGGATTGGTCACGGCGATTTGTCTCCGGCGGGCGGGGTCTGTTTGGGGCGGATGGTGGCATGCACGCGCTGGTCGCCGCCGCCGCCGCTGGCCGTGACGACGCCGCGGCGTACGTCATACTCGATGCGCTCGCCGCTCATATGGTCGCTGCCGCGCTGCACCCGGGCCGCGCCCTGCAGCACGATGCGGCCGATCTTCGCCCGGTACTCGATTCGTTGCGCGCTGCCTTGCACCTCGGTGCCTTTTTTGCCCGCCCTCTGGCGGAAGCGCACCGGCGAGCCTTCGGCCTCGACGCGCTCCAGCGTGGTGCCGCTGCGATAGGCCGTGAGGCTATCCGCATCCAGGTGCAGCGAGCCCTGATCGAAGACGACGTGGCCGCGATAGGTGCTGGTGCCATGGCGGTTGTCCAGCACCACGCGATCGGCCTGGACGTGAATCGGCTGTGTGTGATCGCTCTCCAATGCGGCGGCCGCTCCGGGCAGGAGCAACAGCAGCAACAGCGCGGTATCAATGGGTCTGCGGCACATAAGTCCCCCGTACTTTGGATAGCAGCAGCAATCGTTGCGCCGCCATGTCGGCTTGCATGCCGACCGCGTCCACCTGCCCCTGCGGGGTGGTGACCGTGACCGCCGCGTCGGTTTCGGCATAACGCTGCTTGGGTCGGATCAACAGGTGAGCGGTGGTCAGCGTCGTCGTAGCGCCCTGGTCGACGTGGCTCATGCGTACGCCGCCGCTGAGCCGCACCTCCCTGCCGCCGTCGATGATGCGGCCGCGGGCGGCGACGACGTGCCACGGGGCTCCCGAGGGTTGGAACAGCGTCAGTTGCGGTGCGGTCAGCTCCATGCTGTCGTCGTCGCTATAGTGGTCCATCAGCTGCGCCGTGAGCCGTTGCTCAGGCTGGCCCTGCGGGTTCATGGTGGTTGCGGTGAAGTCGCGCAGAAAGTAATCGGGTATATGGCCCGCGGTCACGGCGGCCGGCAGTTTCTGCTCGCGCCGTTTCGACAGCCAGTTGTCGGCAAGCACCACCAGCGCCACCAGCACCGTGATTATCAGGATGCGGCGATTCACGGTGCCGCGGCTCCATGGTCACGGCGAGGGGTTGACGGATATTGGCGGCGCGGGCTCATGCCAGGTACTTCAGCAGCTGTCGTTCCAATGTGCCCTGGGCGCGCATGATGAATTCGCATACCTCGCGGGCGGCGCCGCGGCCGCCGCCATGCTCGCTGATCCAGTGGGCATGCTGTTTGACCAGCGGATGGGCGTCCTGCACCGCCAGCGCCAGGCCGCTGCGGCGCAGCACCGGCAGGTCGACCACATCGTCGCCGACATAGGCCACCTGCTGCGGTACCAATCCCAGTTTGGCGACCAGTTCGTCGTAAGCCGGCAGTTTATCCAGCTTGCCCTGGTAGACGTGACGGATGCCTAGATTATTCATGCGGTACTCCACCACCTGCGAGCTGCGCCCGGTGATGATGCCGATCTCCACGCCCGTTTCCTGCAGCATCTTCATGCCGTGGCCGTCGCGGGAGTGGAACGCCTTGTACTCCTGGCCGTCGTCGCCCAGGAACAGGCTGCCGTCGGTCAGCACCCCGTCCACATCGAAGATCACCAGGCGAATCTGCGCCGCCCGTTCCAGAATGTCCTGCATCGATGCTCCCCTGAAACTCTCGTCCCGTCGTTGCGGGACGTTGTTATTGGATAGTGGGGAGTGGGGAGTGGGATGAACCAATGTATCGCCTTTCCCACTCCCCACCACCCATTCAAACCACCCCTGCCCGCAGCAGGTCGTGCATGTTGATGGCGCCGCACAGCAGGCCGTCGGCACCGACCACCGGCAGGGCGTTGATGCGTTTTTCGTCCATGATGTGCAGCACCTCGGCGGCGAGCCGCTCGGCGGTGACGGTGGTGCAGTTGCGGGTCATCACCTCGGCCACCTTGAGGGTGGCGATATGCACCTCGCCGTGGTCCAGCAGACGGCGCAGGTCGCCGTCGGTGAAGATGCCCGCGATGCGGCCGCTGGCGTCGACCACGTTGGTCATCCCCAGCCCCTTGCGCGACATCTCCAGCAGGGCCTCGCTCAAGCCTGCATCGGCGTCGACCACGGGCATCTCGTCGCCGGTGTGCATTACGTCCTCGACCCGCAGCAGCAGCCGCCGGCCGAGACGGCCGCCGGGGTGGGAGAGGGCGAAGTCCTGGGCGGTAAAGCCGCGCGCCTCCAGCAGGGCGATGGCCAGGGCGTCGCCCATCGCCAGGGAGGCGGTGGTGCTGGCGGTCGGCGCCAGGCCGAGGGGGCAGGCCTCCTTTTCCACGCTGACGTCGAGGTTGACGCTGGCCGCCTTGGCCAGGCGCGAACGCGGATTGCCGGTCAGGGTGATGAGCGGTACCCCCAGGCGCTTGATGATCGGGAGGATGGTGAGGATCTCCTCGGTCTCGCCCGAGTTGGACAGCGCCAGCACCACGTCCTTGGGCGTCACCATCCCCAGGTCGCCGTGGCTGGCCTCGCCCGGATGGACGAAAAAGGCCGGGGTGCCGGTGCTGGCCAGGGTGGCGGCGATCTTGTCGCCGATGTGGCCCGATTTGCCCATGCCGGTGACGATGATGCGTCCCTCGCAGCCGAGCATGTGGCGGCAGGCGCGGGCGAAGCCGGCGTCGATGCGCTCCGCCAGGGCGGCCACCGCGCCCGCCTCGGTGTCGATCACCGCGCGGCCCAGCAGGCACAGCTTGTTGTCGTCGATGGTGCGGGTCATTTAGGCCTCGGGATAGCCCGGCTCTTGCGGTTGGGCGGCAATGGCCCGGCGCTCCAGTGCGCTGCGGACGTTGGTGGCGCCGCCGCATCGGGTGCCGGCGACCGTGAAATCCTCGCGTTGCATGGTGTAACTCCTCGTAACACTCTAACCGACGCTCTGGTGGTAGAGCAGACCCATATAGGCGATAAAGCCGCACAGCAGCAGAGCGCCTTCGATGCGGCTCAGGCGGCCGGGGCCGCGGAACCCGTAGGCCATCAGGAACAGCACCACGGCAAAGGCGCTCATGATCGGGAAGTCCCGCCGCAACACCTCCGGCGGCACGGCCAGCGGGTGGATCAGGCCCGGCAGACCCATCACCGCCAGCAAGTTGAACATATTTGAGCCCAACACGTTGCCGATGGCAATGTCGGGTTCGTTTCTGATAGCCCCGAACAGCGATGCCGCCAGCTCCGGCAGACTGGTGCCGATGGCGACCACGGTGAGGCCGATAACCAGGTCGGAGACGCCCAGCAGGTGGGCGATATTGACGGCGCCCCACACCAGCAGGCGCGAACTGATCAACAACGCCCCCAATCCCACCGCCACCAGCAACAGGGCACGGGCCAGCGGCATCTGTGCCGGAATCTCCGCGCTGTACTCGCGCGCCATGGGGTCGCCGCTGCGTTCGCGCAGCCCCTGGTGGACGAGCCAGCCCAGCAGCAGGACCAGTGCGGCGAGCAGGATGACGCCGTCCAGCCGTCCCAGCCGGCCGTTCCACAATAGCGCCAGCGCCAGCAGCATCACGGCGAACAGCATGGGAAATTCGCGTCTCAGCGTTTGCGACCGCACCGCTAACGGCCGCAGCAGGGCGGCGCTGCCGAGTACCAGACCCATGTTGGCGATGTTGGAACCGATGGCGTTACCGATGGCCAGGCCGGGTTCGCCTGCCCATGCGGCCATGGCGGAGACCAGCATCTCGGGCACCGAGGTGCCGAAACCGACGATGGTCAGGCCGATGATGAGGGGAGAGACGCCCAGGTCGCGTGCCATCGCGGCGGCCCCGGTGATGAAGCGGTCGGCACTCCAAACCAGCAAGGCAAAGCCGCCGATGATGGCCGAGATCGATATCCAGAGCACGGTGCCTGTCTTCAGCTAAGGTCGAAAGCCGTCGGCATGGGGCCACGCCGCTCAGGGATTGCCGACGTCGGGCGGATCATCCGGCGGCAGCCCCTCATCGCCGCCGAAGTCGGGGAGCGGCGGGTTGCCGTCGTAGATCTCGCTCCGGCGCCGTTGGAAGTAGGCCTCACGCATGAAGATATAGGGATCGAGGGCGGCCTGGTCAAGGAGATTGCTGGCGCGCAGCAGGTTGGTGCGGGTGTTGACGGCACCCAGCGCCTCGACCGCCAGACGGGTCGGATGATACGGCTTGATGCGATTGAGCTGATCCACCTGTGTGTAGTCGACCAGATCGCCGGTGCCGTCGCGAAAATCGCTGGGACCGAGGAACGGCAATACCAGATACGGGCCGCTGGGGACGCCCCAATACCCCAGGGTCTGGCCAAAGTCCTCGTTGTGCTTGGGCAGTCCCATCGGGGTGGCGACGTCGATCAGGCCGAACAGCCCCGCCGTGGTATTCCAGGCCAGGCGCGAAAAGTCGGAGGCCGCCTTGGCTCCTTTCAGTTGCAGCACGTCGTTGACCAGCACGATCACATCGTCGAGGTTGCTGAAAAAGTTGGAAACGCCGGTACGGGCGGTCTGCGGCACCACCTTCTGATAGCCCTCGGCCACCGGTTTCGCCACCTTGTTGTCGAAATCGCTGTTGAAGGCGTAGACGCCCCGGTTGAAGCCCTCGAACGGATCGCGCGGGTCGTGCGACCCGTTGACGGTGGCGCAGCCGCCGAGGGCGATCAGGGTCAGCAGAAGCAGCAGACGTGGCATGAGGGTCCGTTCAAGGTTCAAGGTATCGAAATTGGGCGTCACCTTACTGCTTTTCCCCGCAATTGTCAGTTCGCTTCGGTGCGGGTTGCGCCGCAGCGGATGCAGCGATAAAGCGTCACCAGCCTGCCCAGCTTCACGTCGAACGGCCGTTCCTTCTGGATCTCCCACTTGTGGAAGCCGCTCTTGCACAGGCTCTTGCCCTTGTGCTTTGCGGCGAGGGTGGGGCGTTTGAACTGGATGACGTTTCCCATGGCGAGGCTGATCGGTGCGGCGGCGATTCGCCTATGATACGCCACTTGGGATCTTTTTCGGGATGAGGCACAGGTGCAGAGCGAACCCTTTTTCGCGGCCGCCGCGGCGGGCTGGGACCACGACGGCTGGCAGGGCACTTTCTACCCGGCCGACCTGCCGCGCGAGTGGCGTCTGACCTATTACGCCAATGAGTTCGATGCCGTGCTGGTGTCGGCGGCGCAGTGGTCAACGGCGCCGGACGGCGCGGTGGCGCAGTGGGCGGACGATACGGTGTCGGCGTTCCGGTTCTTTCTCGGTTGGCACGGCAGCGCGGTGGAGCAGGCGGCGTTGTCGCGGGTGGTCGGCCTGCTCGGCGGCAAGTGCGGCGGCCTGCTGGCAACGACGACGGCGCAGGCCGCACCCGCCGCGGCGGGTCCCAGCGGTTTCTTTTTCGCCCAGCCGCCGCCGGCGGCGGCGTTGCAACGGCTGGAGAGTCAGTGTGCCGGCGCTTGCTGGCGCCTTCAGCCGGAGGGCTATCGCTGTACCGCGGCGGGGCTGCGTAGCGTGCATCTGCACCATGGCGTCGATGTGCGCCGCCTGCGCGGCATCGTCGAACTATTGGCCGGTGGGGGGGACGGCGGTGTACTGGTGGTCGACGGCACGCCGCCGCTGCTGGAGACGCTGACCGGTGCGCGCACCATCGCCGCGCTGCTCGGCGTGTGAGCGTCCACTTCGCTGTCGCATTCGCGCCATGCATGGGTTCGCACGGTTGACGGCGACGGACATCTCGCGGACACTGCGCGATTCGATAACAGGGATAATAATGTGTCCGCTTGCGCACGCAGTACGCTGACAGGAATAACGTTGTGACGACGCCACTGGTCGAGATCCGCGATTTGCATTTCGCCCGCGGCTCGCGCCCCATATTCGACGGCATCGATCTCGATATCCACCGTGGCAAGATAACGGCCATCATGGGGCCGAGCGGCACCGGCAAGACCACGCTGCTCAAGCTGATCGGCGGCCAGCTGCGGCCGCAGTCGGGCCGCGTGACGGTGGACGGCCGCAACGTGCACACGCTGCGTCACGGCGAGCTGTATGAGCTGCGCAAGCGCATGGGCATGCTGTTTCAGAGCGGCGCGCTGCTCACCGACCTCGACGTCTACGAAAACGTCGCCTTCCCGCTGCGCGAGCACACCGACCTGCCGGAGCCGATGATCCGCGACCTGGTGCTGATGAAACTGGAGGCGGTGGGGCTGCGCGGGGCGCGCAACCTGATGACCAACGAGCTTTCCGGCGGCATGGCGCGCCGCGTGGCTCTGGCCCGCGCCATCGCCCTGGACCCGATGATGATCATGTACGACGAGCCGTTCACCGGCCAGGACCCGATCTCCATGGGGGTGTTGGTGAAGCTGATCCGCTCGCTCAACGATGCCCTCGGCCTCACCTCGATCATCGTCTCCCACGACGTGCAGGAGACGGCGGCGATCTCCGATTACATCTATCTGTTGTCCGGCGGCAAGGTGGTGGCGCACGGGTCTCCCGAGGAGCTGGAGCACTCCTCTTCGGAGTGGGCGCAGCAGTTTTTGCAGGGACTGGCCGACGGCCCGGTGCCGTTCCATTACCGCGCCGTTCCCTATGCCGACGACCTGCTGGCCGGCAGAGAGACCGGAGGAGCACGCTGATGCTGGGCAGACTGCAAAGCCTCGGCCACTGGGCCCTGGGTACCTTCGAACGGCTGGGACGCGCCAGTACGCTGCTGCTCTCCATTCTCGCCGGTCTGCCGGGCCTGTTGCTGCGGCCGCGCCTGCTGATCCAGCAGACCTTCTCCATCGGTGTGCTGTCGCTGCTCATCATTGTGGTTTCCGGCTGGTTTGTCGGCATGGTGCTGGGTTTTCAGCTCTATAACACCCTGGTCGATTTCGGCGCCGACGCCTCACTCGGCCCGGTGATCGCCCTGACCCTGGTGCGCGAGCTGGGGCCGGTGGTGACCGCGCTGCTGTTCGCCGGCCGCGCCGGTTCGGCGTTGACCGCCGAGATCGGCCTGATGAAAGCGACCGAGCAGCTCTCCGGCATGGAGATGATGGCGGTCGACCCGATCAAGCGGGTGTTGGCGCCGCGCTTTCTCGGCGGCGTGATTTCGATGCCGCTGCTGGCGGCTATCTTCAGCATCGTCGGCGTCTACGGCGGCTATTTCGTCGGCGTCGGCCTGCTGGGGGTGGACAAGGGCAGCTACTGGGCGCAGATGCAGTCGATGGTCGATTTCCACGACGACGTGCTGAACGGCATCATCAAAAGCGTCGTGTTTGGTGTGGTGGCGACCTGGATCGCCGTGTTCGAAGGGTATGACGCGGTGCCCACCTCCGAGGGGGTGAGCCGCGCGACGACCCGTACTGTTGTGCATACTTCGCTCGCGGTACTGGGTCTCGATTTCGTATTGACCGCCTTGATGTATGGAGTGAGCTGACAATGCAGGCAAGGACTTTAGAGATTTGGGTCGGGTTGTTCGTGGCGGCGGGTTTCGCCGCGCTATTCCTGCTGGCGATGCAGGTGAGCAACCTCACTATGGTGGGCGGCGGTTCCAGCTATCTGCTGAAGGCGCGGTTCGAGAATATCGCCGGCCTCAAGGTGCGCGCGCCGGTGACCGTCGCCGGCGTCCCCGTCGGTCGCGTCACCGCCATTACCTACGATTCCGACACCTATCAAGCAGTGGTATCGATGCGCATCGAGGCGCAGTACAACAAGCTGCCGGATGACACCTCGGCCAGCGTACTCACCTCCGGCCTGGTGGGTGAGAAATACGTCGGCCTGGAACCTGGCGGCGATACCGAGATGCTGAAGAACGGCAGCGTGATCAAACTGACCCAGTCCTCCCTGGTATTGGAGAATCTGATCGGCAAGTTCCTGTTCAGCAAGGCGTCCGGGGGCGGCAAATGAGGATAGTGCGCCATCGCGCGGGCCTGTTCCTGGCGCTGTTGCTGTTGGCCGCCGCGGCGTGGGCGCAGGACGACCCGCAGCAGCTGGTGAAGCAGGTGACGGACCAGACTCTGGCGCGGCTGCAGACCGAACGGGCGGCGCTCAAGGCCGATCCGCGCAAGATATATCCGCTGGTGGAGGATCTGGTGCTGCCTCATTTCGACTTCAGCCGGATGTCGGCCTGGGTGCTGGGGCGCTACTGGCGCACCGCGACGCCCGCGCAGCGCACCCAATTTACCCGGCAGTTCCGCACCCTGCTGGTGCGTACCTACGCGGTGGCGCTGCTGGAGTACAGCGGTCAGGCCGTCGGCTATATGCCGACCCGCATGTCCGAGAGCGGCCGGACCGCCCTGGTGCGTACCACCATCGCCCAGTCGGGTCAGCCGCCGGTTTCGCTGGATTACGCCCTTTACTGGCATGGTGACCAGTGGTTGGTCTACGACATCACCGTGGAAGGGGTGAGCCTGGTGACCAATTACCGCAGTTCGTTCGCGGCGCAGATCGCCGATAGCGGGCTCGACAGTCTGATCGGTCAACTGGAGAAGCGCAATGCGAAAAAAATCGCGGCCGGCAACTGAGCCCCATCTGGAACGGGCGGATGGCGTGGTGCGCGTGTCGGGCGATCTGACCTTCGCCACGGTCACCGCCGTGTGGCGCGCAAGCCGGCCGTTGCTGGCCGCAGGGGGCGGCCCGCTGCAATTTGACCTGGCGGGCGTCGGCCGCGCCGATAGTGCCGGTCTGGCGTTGTTGGTGGAGTGGTTGCGCAGCGCCCGCGACGCCGGTGTCGATTTGGTGTTTCAGGCGGTGCCGGCGCAACTGCTGGCCATCGCCCGCGCCTCCGGCGTCGATCATCTGCTGCCGCTGCAAGCGTCCTAGGGACCTTTCCGGTCTTACAAAATCGCCCTCCAACGGGTATGATTCCCCGCTTATGTCTTAGGCGCGGAGTCCCCCATGGAACCCAACGAGATCAAGAACCTTATCGAAACCGGGCTGCCCAGCAGCGAGGCAATGGTGAGCGGTGACGGCAGCCATTTCGAGGCGATCGTCGTCAGTGGCGCGTTCGAGGGGCTGTCCATGGTCAAGGAGCAGCAACTGGTCTACGGCACCCTCGGGGACCGCATCACCAGCGGCGCGATCCACGCCCTTTCAATCAAGGCCTACACCCCCCAGGAGTGGGAGACGCAGCGCAAGCTGACGGTCTCTTCCTGAGGTTTCGCACCTCTTTTCACCGAACCGGCAGCCCCAGGGGCTGCGCCGGTTAGAGTCATGTCGATGGACAAACTGATCATAAGCGGCGGCATTCCACTGAACGGTGAAATCCGCATCTCCGGGGCCAAGAACGCCGCCCTGCCGATCCTCGCTGCGACCTTGTTGGCGGACACCCCGATCACGGTCGGTAACGTGCCGCACCTGCACGACATCACCACCACCATGGAGCTGTTGGGGCAGATGGGCGTCTACCTGACGGTGGACGAGAAGCTCAACACCGAGGTGGATACCTCCACCATCAACTCCTTCGTTGCCCCTTACGAGCTGGTCAAGACCATGCGCGCCTCGATCCTGGTGCTGGGGCCGCTGGTGGCGCGTTTCGGCCGCGCCGAGGTATCGCTGCCCGGCGGCTGCGCCATCGGGTCGCGCCCGGTCAACCTGCATATCAACGGGTTACGACAGATGGGCGCCGACATCAGCGTCGAAAACGGCTACATCAAGGCCAGCGCCAAACGGCTCAAGGGCGCCCGGCTGATGATGGACATGGTCACGGTCACCGGCACCGAGAATCTGATGATGGCGGCCGCCCTGGCCAAGGGCACCAGCGTGATCGAAAACGCCGCGCGCGAACCGGAAGTGGTGGACCTGGCCAACTGCATCAACATGATGGGCGGCAAGATCCATGGAGCCGGTACCGACACCATCACCATCGAGGGTGTGGAGAGCCTGCACGGCGGTCGCTACAACGTGCTGCCCGACCGTATCGAAACCGGTACCTATCTGGTGGCAGCCGCCATCAGCGGTGGCCGGGTCAAGCTCAAGGATACCAATCCGCGGCTGCTCGACGCGGTACTGGCGAAGCTGCGCGAGGCCGGTGCCGAGATCGAGACCGGCGATGACTGGATCACGCTGGACATGAAGGGGCGCAGGCCGCAGGCGGTCGCGGTCCACACCGCGCCCTATCCGGCCTTCCCCACCGATATGCAGGCGCAGTTCACCGCCCTCAATGCGGTGGCGCAGGGGAGCGGAACGATCACCGAAACGGTGTTCGAAAACCGCTTCATGCATGTGCAGGAGTTGCAGCGCATGGGTGCCAAGATCCTGCTGGAGGGCAATACCGCCATCACCAACGGCGTGAAACGCCTGACCGCCGCCCCGGTGATGGCCACCGATCTGCGCGCCTCCGCCAGCCTGGTGTTGGCCGGACTGGTGGCTCAGGGCGACACCATCGTCGATCGCATCTATCACATCGATCGCGGCTACGAGTGCATCGAAGAGAAGCTGCAGCAGCTCGGCGCCCGTATCCACCGGGTTCCGGACAAGCACTTCGAGCGTTTCCGCAGCGGTTCGTTGTTGCAGGACGTGATGCCGTGAGTGGAGGCCGCTTGACTATCGCCCTCTCCAAAGGGCGCATCTTCAAGGATACGCTGCCGCTGCTGGCCCACGCCGGCATCGTGCCGCAGGACGACCCCGAGACCAGCCGCAAGTTGATCCTCGATACCAACATCGATGACGTGAAACTGGTGATTATCCGCGCCGCCGACGTGCCCACCTTCGTCGAATACGGCGCCGCCGACCTCGGCGTCACCGGCAAGGATGTGCTGCTGGAACACGGCGGTGGCGGCCTGTACGAGCCGCTCGACCTGCGCATTGCCCGCTGCCGGCTGATGGTGGCAGGCCGTCCCGGCGCCGAACCGGCGCGCCGCCTGCGGGTGGCCACCAAGTACCTCAACATCACCAAGGCGTACTACGCCGGCCAGGGGCGCCAGGTGGAGCTTATCAAGCTCTACGGCTCGATGGAGTTGGCGCCGTTGGTGGGGTTGGCCGATCGCATCGTCGACCTGGTGGAGACCGGCAACACCCTCAAGGCCAACGGCCTGGAGCCGCTGGAACACATCATGGATATCAGTTCGCGCCTGGTGGTGAACAAGGCGTCGATGAAGATGAAGCATGCGCGGGTGAAGACCTTCATCGATCGCATGGCCGAGGCGGTGAATTCAAGGTAGGAGCGGCTCTGCCGCGATGACTCCAGTCGTGGCACGGTCGCTTCGTATAGTTGAATCGCGGCAGAGCCGCTCCTACGGATGTTTGCAATGACTATCAAACGACTCGACAGCAGCCAGGCCGGTTTCTGGGATACCCTGGAGCAGCTCCTTGCCTGGGAGGGCGTCTCCGACGACCAGGTCAACACCACCGTACGCGAGATCCTGCATAACGTGCGCCAGCGCGGCGATGCGGCGGTACTGGAATACACCAACCGTTTCGACCGCATGCAGGCGCAGACCATGGCGCAGTTGGAGATCCCGGCGGCGCGGCTCGAACAGGCGCTGACCAAGATCAGCGCCGAGCAACGCCAGGCGCTGGAGTTCTCCGCCGCACGGGTGCGCGCCTACCATGCGCACCAGAAGCAGGAATCGTGGAGCTACACCGAGGCCGACGGCACGCTGCTCGGCCAGCAGGTGACGCCGCTCGACCGCGTCGGTCTCTACGTACCGGGCGGCAAGGCTGCCTATCCCTCGTCGGTGCTGATGAATGCCATCCCGGCCAAGGTCGCCGGCGTGCAGGAACTCATCATGGTGGTACCGACCCCCGACGGCGTGGTCAACGAACTGGTGTTTGCGGCGGCGGCGGTGGTCGGTGTCGACCGCGTGTTTGCCATCGGCGGCGCGCAGGCGGTGGCAGCCCTGGCCTACGGTACCGAGAGCGTACCGCGGGTCGATAAGGTCGTCGGCCCCGGCAACATCTACGTGGCCACCGCCAAGGGGATGGTCTACGGCACCGTCGGCATCGACATGATCGCCGGTCCCTCGGAGATCCTGGTGGTGTGCGACGGCCAGACCGATCCGGACTGGATCGCCATGGACCTGTTCTCCCAGGCCGAGCACGACGAGGACGCGCAGTCGATCCTGGTCAGCCCCGATGCCGCCTTCGTCGACGCCGTCGCCGCCAGTATCGACAAGCTGCTGCCGACCATGGAACGCAACGGGATCATCACCACCTCGATTACCGCTCGCGGCGCCCTGATCAAGGTCCGTGACATGGAGGAGGCGGTGACGGTCGCCAACTACATCGCACCGGAGCATTTGGAGCTGTCGGTGGCGGACCCGCTGACGTTGTCCAAGCAGATCAAGCACGCCGGCGCCATCTTCATGGGGCGCTACACCGCCGAGGCGCTGGGCGACTACTGCGCCGGTCCCAACCACGTGCTGCCCACCTCGCGCACGGCGCGCTTCTCCTCGCCGCTCGGCGTCTACGACTTCCAGAAGCGCTCGTCGCTGATCATGTGTTCCGCCGATGGCGCCTCGGAGCTGGGCAAGACCGCCTCCTGTCTGGCGCGCGGCGAGGGCCTGACGGCCCACGCCCGCTCGGCGGAATACCGCATCAAGGGATAGTCGAGGATCGACCATGAGCCGCTACTGGAGTCCGGTGGTGCACCGGCTCTCGCCCTATGTGCCGGGCGAGCAGCCGAAGATCGCGAACCTGATCAAGCTCAACACCAACGAGAATCCCTACGGCCCCTCGCCGCGGGTATTGGCGGCGCTCCAGGCGGAGGTCAACGACGACCTGCGCCTCTATCCCGACCCGACCGCGCTGCGGCTGCGCCAGGCGATCGCCGGTTGCTATGGTCTGGCTCCGGCGCAGGTATTTGTCGGCAACGGTTCCGACGAGGTGCTCGCGCATACGTTTCACGCTCTGTTCCAACATCCATCGCCGCTGCTGTTTCCGGACATCAGCTACAGCTTCTATCCGGTTTACTGCGGCTTATACGGCATCGACTATCAAACGGTGCCGCTGGGCGAGGAGTTCGAGCTGCGCGTGGCCGACTATCTGCGGCCCAACGGCGGCATCATCTTTCCCAACCCCAACGCCCCCACCGGGCGGCTGCTGCCGCTGGCCGACATCGAGTGGCTGTTGCAGCGCAACGACGAATCGGTGGTGGTGGTGGACGAGGCCTATATCGATTTCGGCGGCGAGAGCGCCGCCGCCCTGGTACCTCGTTACCCCAACCTGCTGGTGACGCAGACCTTCTCCAAGTCGCGTTCGCTGGCGGGGTTGCGGGTGGGCTTTGCCCTTGGCGACGCCGCGCTGATAGAGGCGCTGGAGCGGGTCAAGGACAGTTTCAACTCCTATCCGCTGGACCGCCTCGCCATCGCCGGCGCCACCGCCGCCATGGCGGACCGCGAGCACTTCGAGCGGACCCGGCAGGCGGTGATCGAGAGCCGCGAGCGGCTGAGCGGCGGCCTGGCGGCGTTGGGGTTCCAACTGCCGCCGTCGGCGGCCAACTTCGTCTTTGCCCGCCATCCGCAACGGGAGGCCGTCGAGCTGGCGGCGCAGTTGCGCGAGCGGGGCATCATCGTGCGCCATTTCCCCCAGCCGCGCATCGAGCAGTATCTGCGCATCACCGTCGGCCGAGCGGACGAGAATGCGGCTCTCCTTGGCGCATTACAGGACTTCCTCGGCTAGCGCGCCGCTGCACGCGGCCGGCGGTGCGCGTGCGTCGTCTCCCGCCGGCATTTTCCGGCGCTCGGCGGTTCCGTGCACCGGCCGGAGTTGCTAGGATGCCCCAACCGGTTGGTCGATAAGATTTCGAGTCCCTATGGAATGGCTGCTTGATCCGCAGGCGTGGATCGCCTTGGCGACGCTGACGGCACTGGAGATCGTGCTCGGTGTCGATAACATCATCTTTCTCTCGATCCTGGTCGGGCGTCTGCCCGCCGCCCAGCGCCAGCGCGGGCGCGTGCTGGGGCTGACGTTGGCGATGGGCACGCGCATCGCGCTGTTGTTGTCGCTGACCCTCATCATGCGCCTCACCGCGCCGCTGTTTACGCTGTTTGCCGCGGCGATCTCGGGGCGCGACCTGATCCTCATCGGCGGCGGCCTGTTCCTGCTGGCCAAGAGCACATACGAGATCCATGGAACGCTGGAAGGGCCGGAACTGCACGAACTGGGCGCCAGGAGCGCGGGATTCGTCGCCACCCTGGTGCAAATCGCGCTGGTCGACATCGTGTTCTCGCTGGATTCGGTGATTACCGCGGTCGGCATGGTGCAGTACCTGCCGGTGATGATCCTGGCCATCGTGCTGGCGGTGGTGGTGATGATGTTCGCCGCCAAGCCCATCGGCGATTTCGTCGACCACCACCCGACCATCAAGATGCTGGCGCTCAGTTTTCTGATCCTGGTCGGCACGGCGCTGGTCGCCGAGGGGGTGGGCTTCCATGTGCCGAAGGGCTATATCTACTTCGCCATGGCGTTTTCGGTGGGTGTGGAGATGCTCAATATCCGCATGCGTAAACGGGCCGCACAGCCGGTTCACCTGCACAATCAGGCGGTCGAGGAGAAGGAGTAGGCACTGGCCCGGATTTCTCTCCACCCTCTGCGCGGTCGCCGATTCGTTCGCTGTGGCCGCCCCGCTGCGAACGGCGGCGAAAATTCCGGGTTGGCCGTCGCTACTGCTGCTGGTCGTCCGGCGGCTGATCCTGCTGTATCGGCCGTTCCGCCACTTTCGCATTCAAGTCGAACGGCTTGCCGTTGCGCAGCCCCTGGAGTTCGATGCGCTTGCCGGGCTGAGTCCTGGCGATGATGTTCAACGCTGTGCGTACATCGCGCACCACCTTGCCGTTGAGCTTCAGGATGACGTCGCCCGGTTGCAGACCGGCGTTGTCGGCCGGTCCGCCGCGCAGCACGCCGGCGATGACGGCGCCGTTCTGGCTGGACAGGCCGAACGACTCGGCCAGTTCGGGGGTGATGTCCTGGATTTCGAGACCGAGCCAGCCGCGGACCACGTGCCCCTTTTCGATGATCTGCTGCATCACACCCTTGGCCAGGTTGACCGGAATGGCAAAGCCGATGCCCTGCGAGCCGCCGCTGCGGGAAAAGATGGCGGTGTTGATACCCACCAGCTGGCCTTCGGTGTTGATCAACGCTCCGCCGGAGTTGCCCGGATTGATCGCGGCGTCGGTCTGGATGAAGTCCTCGAAGGTGTTGAGGCCCAGTTGATCGCGTCCCATGGCGCTGACGATGCCCATGGTCACGGTCTGGCCGACGCCGAACGGATTGCCGATGGCGAGTACCACGTCGCCGACCCGCAGATGGCCGGAGTCGCCCAGCACGATGGTCGGCAGGTGCTCCAGGTTGATCTTGACCACGGCCAGGTCCGACTCGGGATCGGTGCCCACCACCTTGGCTGTCACGGTGCGGCCGTCGTGCAGGGCCACCTCGATCTGATCGGCTTCGGCCACCACATGGTTGTTGGTCAGGATGTAGCCGTCGCTGTTGATGATGACGCCCGAACCGAGGCTGGTCTCCTCGCGTTTGCGCGGCGCGCCCAACTGGTCGCCGAAGAAGTAGCGGAACAGCGGGTCGTTCGTAAACGGGTGGCTGCGTTCGGCGATGGTCTTGCGCGTATAGATATTGACCACGGCCGGCGCCGCGGCGGCTACCGCGTCGGCGTAGGATACCGGACCGCTGGTTGCGGCCGTGCGCACACCGCTGGGCGCACTCTGGACGAAGGCGACGACCTTCTTGCCGCTATCCAGCAGGTCGGGTTTCCATACTAAGATGACGAAGGCGACGGCCAGGCCGACGGTAATCGACTGGAACAGAAACACAATCGGGCGGTGTAGCTTCATCTGACGATTCCCACAGCGGATGGGTGAGGCGACAATAGTACCGTAAAGGAGGGGTTAACACATGGCGCAGCTGTCGGAAATTGTGAGCTACTGCGACGATCTGCTGCAGATCGTCGAGTATCAGGACTATTGCCCCAACGGCCTGCAGGTGGCGGGGCGACCCGGGTTGCGGCGTCTGGTGAGCGGGGTGAGCGCCAGTCAGGCTCTGCTGGATGCGGCGGTTGCCCGCGGCGCCGATGCGGTGCTGGTGCATCACGGCTGGTTCTGGAACGGCGAGAACCCGCGCATCGTCGGCATGAAGCGACGGCGCATGGGCACGCTGCTGAGCAACGATATCAGCCTGATCGCCTATCATCTGCCGCTGGATGGGCACCCGGAGCTGGGCAATAACGCGCGTCTGGGCGCGCTGCTCGGCATCGACATCCGCGGGCGCTTCGGCAAGGGGCCGGGGGGCGGCATTGCCGCTTTTGGCGAACTGCCGCAGCCGCTTTCCGCCGCAGCCTTGGCGGCCCATATCGCCGGACGCCTGGGGCGGACGCCGCTGCATATCGAGGGCGGGCCGGCGTCGTTGCAGCGCATCGGTTGGTGCAGCGGCGGCGCCCAAGGATGGATTGAGCAGGCGGCCGCGCTGGGTCTCGACGGGTTCATCAGCGGCGAGATATCGGAGCAGACGGTGCATGCGGCACGCGAATTGGGCATCCATTATTTCGCTGCGGGACATCACGCCACCGAGCGTTATGGCGTGCGTGCATTGGGCGACCATCTTGCTCAGAAATATGAGTTAGATCATGAATTTGTCGATATCGACAATCCAGTATGAATTTGACGTTTTCTTGCCTTGACCCATTGCGCGCCTTTGCCCCAAACTATGCGGCTATCTATTTATGGGTAGATTCTTACTTACTTATAAGTAGTTTGGTGCGGGAAACTTTCCAAGTTCCTCGAAATCAACTCATACGTTTGCCCGGTGTTGTTGAGACCGCTCTTTGAGGCATTTTAAGAAGGCCGGTTGTTCCGGGTTTTTGTTTCCAGCCTGACTTCGGGAGAGAGTATTGATGAGCACTGAAGGCGTTGATAAGGGTCGGCGCCGGTTCCTGACGGCGGCGACCTCTGTGGTCGGCGGTGTCGGAACCGTTTACGTCCTGACCCCCTTCGTCCTGTCCATGGAACCTAGCGCGAGGGCTCAGGCCGCCGGTGCGCCGGTTGAGGCAGACGTGAGCAAACTTGAGCCTGGCCAGATGATGACGGTGGCGTGGCGCGGCAAACCGGTATGGCTTGTTCGCCGCACCAAGAAGAACCTCGCGGACCTGCCGAGCAACGATCACCTGCTGGTGGACCCCAAGTCCACGGTGCCGCAGCAGCCGCCGTACTGCAAAAACGAATACCGTTCGCGCAAGCCGGAGTATCTGGTCCTGGTCGGTATCTGCACCCACCTCGGCTGCGTCCCGGGCTACCGCCCCGACGTCGCCCCGGCCGATATCGGCGCCTACTGGAAGGGCGGTTTCCTCTGCCCCTGCCACGGTTCGCGCTTCGACCTGGCCGGTCGCGTGTTCCAGGGTTCGCCCGCTCCGATCAACTTGGAGGTTCCTCCCTACAAGTACCTGAGCGATACCCGTATCACTATCGGTGACGATAAGGGAGCTGCCTAAACCATGAGTACCAATAATAAATTCATGGCATGGATCGACGAGCGTTTCCCTGCCACCAAGACTTGGGAAGAGCATCTTGCCAAGTACTACGCGCCGAAGAACTTCAATTTCTGGTATTTCTTCGGTTCCCTGGCGATGTTGGTGCTGGTCAACCAGATCCTGACCGGTATCTGGCTGGCGATGAACTACAAGCCCGATGCGACTCTGGCCTTCGCCTCCGTGCAGTACATCATGCGCGATGTGCAGTGGGGCTGGCTGATCCGCTACATGCACTCGGTCGGCGCTTCCGCCTTCTTCATCGTGGTCTACCTGCATATGTTCCGCGGCCTGATGTACGGTTCCTACCGGAAACCGCGCGAACTGCTGTGGATCATCGGCGTGATCATCTATCTGGCGATGATGGCGACGGCGTTCTTCGGCTATCTGCTGCCGTGGGGCCAGATGTCGTACTGGGGCGCGCAGGTTATCGTCAACCTGTTCTCGGCAGTACCGTTCGTCGGCGAGCATCTGTCGGTCTGGGTGCGCGGCGACTACGTCATCTCCGATGTGACCCTGAACCGCTTCTTCGCCTTCCACTTCGCGCTGCCGTTCATTCTGGCCGCCCTGGTGTTCGTCCACATCGTGGCGCTGCACAAGGTGGGCTCGAACAACCCGGACGGTATCGAGATCAAGAAGAACAAGGACGCCAACGGCATCCCGCTGGACGGTATTCCGTTCCACCCGTACTACACGGTGAAGGACATCGTCGGCGTGGTCGGCTTCCTGATCATCTTCGCTGCGGTGATCTTCTTCGCACCGGGGATGGGCGGTTTCTTCCTGGAACATCCCAACTTCGATCCGGCGAACCCGCTGAAGACCCCGCCGCACATCGCGCCGGTATGGTACTTCACGCCGTTCTACGCGATCCTGCGCGCCATCCCGCCGATGTTCACCTCCAAGTTCCCCGGGGTGCTGGTGATGTTCGGGTCGATTGCGATGTTCTTCATCCTGCCGTGGCTGGATCGCAGTCCGGTGAAGTCGATTCGCTACAAGGGACCGCTGTTCAAGATTGCAATCGCCATCTTCACGATCTCTTTCATCATCCTCGGCTACCTGGGTACGCAAGAGCCCAGCGTGGGGCGCACATGGTTGGCTCGGATTCTTACCATCCTGTATTACGCGTTCTTCCTGTTGATGCCGTGGTACAGCAAGATCGACAAGACTAAGCCGGTTCCGGAGAGGGTGACAGAATGAAAAAAATTATCATTGCCGTAATGCTTGCGGTCCTGCCGGCGCTGGCAACGGCCGCCGAGGAGGGCTTCCACCTCGATAAAGCGCCAGTCAACCTGCACGACAAGGCGTCGCTGCAGCGCGGTGCGCGTATGTTCGCCAACTACTGCCTGAGCTGTCACTCGGCCAAGTACGAGCGTTACAGCCGCATGGCCAAGGACCTGGGGATGACCGACGCGGAGGTGAAGGCAAATATCATGTTCGCCTCCACCAAGCTGACCGACCATATGACCGTCGCCATGCGCACGGCCGATGCCAAGCTTTGGTTCGGAAACCCGCCGCCGGATCTGACCCTCATCGCGCGTTCCCGCGGGGCGGACTATCTGTACACCTACCTGCGCAGCTTCTATCTGGACAGCAGCCGTCCGTCGGGTGTGAACAACGCGGTGTTCAAGAGCGTGGCCATGCCGGACGTGCTGTGGAAGTTGCAGGGCATGCAGGAACCGGTGTTTACGATCGAGACCGATGCTGACGGCAACAAACACCCCGTCCTCACCGGCCTGAAGCTGGTGACGAAGGGCACCATGACGCCGGCACAGTACGACAAGGCGGTCGGTGACCTGGTCAACTTCCTCGTGTACATGGGTGAGCCGATCCGGCTGGAGCGTCAGGCACTTGGAGTTAAGGTGCTGATCTTCCTGGCGGTATTCTTCGTGCTGGCCTATCTGCTGAAGAAGGAATACTGGAAGGACGTTCACTAACTGCCGGCTGGTCGGGGGGCTGTGCTAAACTAACGCCGCCCCCCACCGCCCGTCGCGCAACGCAGCGTCACCGGTGACGAACAGGGGGGCCTAGCCCCCCTGTTTTTATTATGAGGGAGAGTCACTGCCATGGCGGTTATTGCCAACCGACGTTCTGCCATGATGCTTTTTTCCAGCGGCGAAGACGTCTACAGCCACCGAGTGCGCTTGGTGCTGGCGGAAAAAGGGATCGAATTCGACCTGGTGGAAGTGGCGACAGGCGAAAAGCTGGAAGATCTCATCGATCTCAATCCCTATAACAGCGTCCCGACTCTGGTCGATCGTGACCTCGTGTTATACGACTCGCTGATCATCATGGAGTATCTGGATGAGCGTTTCCCCCATCCGCCGCTGATGCCGGTCGATCCGGTATCGCGGGCCAGCAACCGTCTCAAACTGTATCGGCTGGAGCGGGATTTTTTCTCGCATCTCGATATCGTTCTGGGGGGGACCGATAAACAGGCTACCAAGGCGCGTAACGATCTGCGCGACAATTTGGTGGCGTCAGCTCCGGTATTTGCCGCCAGGCCGTTTTTTCTCAGCGAAGAATTTTCGTTGGTCGATTGTGCGGTGGCGCCGTTGTTGTGGCGCCTGCCGATGCTGGGTATCGAGCTGCCTAAGCAGGCTGCGCCGATCACCGCCTATGCCGAGCGCATATTCAAACGACCGTCGTTCCGGGCGTGCTTGAGCGAAGGCGAGAAAGACATGCGCCGTTGAGCAGCGAAATACGAACAACCTATTGTGGGCATGATGCCCTTAACAGACAGCTTTGCCGATGACTCCAAGCCGCCCCTATCTGATCCGTGCCCTGTATCAATGGATCATCGACAATCAAATGACACCGCACATCCTGGTCAATGCGGAGCATCCGCGTGCCGAGGTGCCGCGGCAGTTCGTGGAGAACGGCAAGATTGTGCTGAATATCGGTCCCGATGCGGTGCAGGGGCTGGTGACGGCGAACGACGCCGTATCGTTCAGCGCGCGTTTCAGCGGCCACCCGATGCAGATTTATGTGCCCACCGGTTCCGTGTTGGCCATCTATGCCCGGGAAAACGGCCGCGGTATGGTGTTCTCGGAAGAAGAAGACGAGCCGCCGTCTCCGGAAACACCGGATGACGATGGCGGCAAGAAGCCGGCGCTGCGGCTGGTGAAATAGCCGGTGTGGCGATCGAGCTGGCGTTTGCGGACATCGCCACGCTGGCGCTGGACGCCATCGTCAATGCGGCCAACCCTGGCCTGCTCGGCGGCGGTGGGGTGGACGGCGCGATTCACCGCGCTGCCGGAGCGCAGTTACGCGACTACAACGGGACCCTGGGCGGCTGTCCCGTCGGCGAGGCGCGCATCAGTCCCGGGTTCCGGCTCAAGGCACGCTGGGTGATCAGTACCGTGGGGCCGGTATGGCGCGGTGGCGGCAACGGCGAGGCGCAACTCCTGGCGGCCTGTTACCGTAACGCATTCGAACTGGCGCTACGGCACGGCGTGCGCACCATCGCCTTTCCTGCCATCAGCACCGGGGTCTACGGCTATCCGAAGCAACAGGCTGCCGCCATCGCCGTTGCTGTGATGCGCGAATATGAGGCGCGCTTCGAGCGCGTCGTCGCCTGCACCCATGGTGCCGAGGATCGCGCGATCTACCGTGCTCTCCTGGAGCGCGACCGATGAATGAAGAATTCACCGCAACGCACGCAGGGAACAGCGCGCATACGAAATAGCGGGAATCGAGCGGCAGATGAGCGTTTGTTTCTCTTCGCGCCCTCTGCCTCTCGGCGCTGCCGCCCTATTTGAGCGGCGGGAGTTTCTTGCCGGGATTGAGTAGGCCGTTGGGGTCGAACTGGGCGCGAACGGCGTGCATCAGGGCAAGGGTTGCCGGCGCTATCTCACGGGCGACGTAGTCGCGTTTCTCGATGCCGATGCCGTGCTCGCCGGAGAGGGTCCCGTTGAGCCGCAACACCAGGTCGAATACCTCGGACAGGCAGGCGCGGGCGCGCTCCATCTGTTCCGCATCATCCGGGTCGGCCAGCAGGTTGACGTGGATGTTGCCGTTGCCCGCGTGGCCAAAATTGACGATGGTGATGCGGTATTGCCGCGACAGCCGGTCGAGACCGTCAATCAGTTCCGGCATCCGCGAGACTGGAACGACTACATCCTCGTTGATCTTTTTCGGCGCCACATTGCGCAGCGCCGGCGACAACGCCTTGCGCGTCTTCCACAGCGCCGCCACCTGGGCGGCGTCGCGTGCCTCGTTGATGTCGATGCAGCCATCGCCCGCGGCGGCGGCAATCACCGCTTGAACGGCCGCGTCAACACAGGCATCGGGACCATCGACTTCAATCATCAATAGCGCACCGGCATCGGCCGGCAGCACAGCACCGGCATAACCGCGGATCATCTCAATCGCCTTGCCGTCCATGAATTCCAGCGCACACGGGACCACGGGCTGGGCCATGATGCGCGAGATCGCTGCGGCTGCACTGTGCACATCGCGGTAGAGCGCCTGCAACGTGCGTCGCGCTTCGGGCAACGGCGTGAGTTTCAGCGTCGCTTCGGTCACGATCGCCAGCGTGCCTTCCGAACCGATGAGCAGGCGCGTCAGGTCGTAGCCCACCACGCCCTTGGTGGTATAGCTGCCGGTTTGCAGTTCGACACCGCCGCCGCTGACCGCGCGCAGGCCCAGGACATTTTCGCGCGGCGTACCGTACTTGACGGCGCGCGGCCCGGCGGAGTTGCAGGCCAGATTGCCGCCGATGGTGCAGACGGCTGCACTGGTTGGGTCGGGCGGCCAGAAAAAACCATGTGCGGCCGCCGCCTCCTGAACCGCCTGGTTGGTGACGCCCGGCTGGACCACCATGACGCGGTTGGCAGGGTCGACCGTCACGATGCGGTTCATTCGTTCCAGCGACAACACGACGCCGCCGGACAACGGCACCGCCGCCCCGGTGGTGGCGGTGCCGCTGCCGCGGGCGACGAGCGGAATGCGATGTTCGTTGCACAGGCGCACTGCATCGCGCACCTGCGCGTGGTCGGCCGGCCGTATCACCAGGTCAGGCATGGCGTGACGGCGGCTGTTGTCGTAGCCGTAGGTCCAGCGTTCGTCCGGTGCAGTGACCACCGCGTCGGCACCGAGCAATTCGCTCAGTGCGGCGACGAAGACTCCGGGTAGGGCGGCATCAGCGGACTTGTCCAAGGTTCAGGTCGGCCTAATTAGTGTATTCGAATAACTTGACGATGCGTTTGACGCCGTCCGTGCTTTGCGCGACGGCGACTGCGCGGCCGGCTTGCTGATGCGTGACCAGCCCCATCAGGAACACGGTACCCGCTTCGGTGACCACCTTGATCCGTGCCTCCGACACGCCCGCGTCGCCCAATAATTTGGATACGATCTTGGTGGTGATCCACGTGTCCTGGGTTCGGCTCGAAAACGAGCTGTTGGGTCCGATCTGCAACTCGTTGTGGACATCGCGGACCTTTTGAATCTTGCGCGCAATCTCCTCCGCCCTGGTCCGCAGCGCCGGCGTCGGCACTTGGCCGGAGAGCAACACGACACCGTTGAGGCTGGTGACGTTGATGTGGGTGGTCCCCAAGGCCCGGTCGTCGGCCAGGGCATTCGCTAGTTTGAATTCAATGCCCTTGTCGTCCACGATGGTGCCGGTCGTGCGCTTGTCCTCGGCGATCGTCACTCCGCCGGCGGCGGCACCCCCGACGATTATCGGCGCGCATCCCTGCAGCACGCCAATCAGCACTGCCGTGGCAATGGCATAAATCGGCTTCATGTGGTCATGCCTCCTGTCCGAATAGATGTAGGTCGATGAGGTCGCACAGGCAGTGGATCACCAGCAGGTGGGTCTCCTGGATGCGTGCGGTGACCTGGGCGGGTACGCGGATCTCGACGTCGCCTTCGATCAATGCCGTCGCCATCGTTCCACCGTCGCGGCCGGTCAGCGCCACCACCCGCATCTGCCGGTCATGAGCCGCGCCGATCGCCGCCAGCACGTTGGCGGAGTTGCCTGAGGTCGATATCGCCAGCAGTACGTCGCCGCCGCGGCCCAGTGCCCTCACCTGCTTGGAAAATACCTGGGAGTAATCGTAGTCGTTGGCGATGGAGGTGATGGTCGATGAATCGGTGGTCAGCGCCATTGCCGGTAAGCCCGGACGCTCCCGTTCGAAGCGGTTGAGCAGCTCGGAGGAGAAGTGCTGGGCGTCGCCGGCGGAACCGCCGTTGCCGCAGCTGAGAATTTTTCCTTCCTTCAACAGGCATTGGGTCATCAGTTCGGCGGCGTCGGCGATGGCGGGTGCCAATAATTCCACTGCATGCTGTTTAGTCTGAATACTTTCGTGAAAGTTGCTTCTGATGCGTTCGAGCACATTCATGGGGTGGTCTCAATTCAGTTCGATGGCATTGGTGATCCATTGTATGCGGTTTTGCCCACTGGCCGGTGCGACTGCGATCACGTCGAAGCGGCACGGCGTGCGGGCCTGTTGCGGGTGACATTGCAGATAGTGCTGGGCGGCGGCTATCAGGCGCGCCTGCTTGCGGCGATCGACGCTGGCGGCGCCGTCGACAAATGCCGATGCGCCGCGGTAACGCACCTCGACGAACACCGTAGCATCGCCATGGCTCATGACCAGGTCGAGTTCACCGACACGACAGCGGTAGTTGCGTTCCAGCAGCGTCAAGCCGTTGCGTTGCAAAAAGGTGCAGGCGAGCTCCTCGGCTTGGCGCCCCAATTCGGCTCGGTCAGGAGCAGGACGCGGCATTATGGCGTTGGGGACGCTGTGTCCGCGTCCGTCGCCGGCATGTCCGCAGCGGGCGCGTTCGCCGCCGGAACGGCCACCGACGGCGCAGTTGCAGTCTCGATTACCCGCGGCACGCCCAACGCGAAACGCGCCCAGGTCAGTTGCCGGTGCAGCCGCCCATCGCTGTCCAGTTGGAGCAATCCCGTTTCGCCGTGGAAGCGTTCGAACGGATAGGTTTGCAGTACACGCAGCACCGGGATCAGGTCGTAGGCGTCGATACCCATCGCCACCAGTCGCTGTAGTGAATTGTCTGCCAGCTGCAGCGAATGGGTCTCCGTACGCAGCGCGTCGTGCTGCGTCGCGGGGTTGAGCACCCACGGCATATCGCCGAATACGATGCCGTCCATGTCGCGATCTTGAGTAGGCGAGTAGACGCCGGAATAGACGTGCGAGGTTGCCAGGATCGGCAGGTCGGCCGCGTGGTGGAATTTCAGCTGCGGCCGGATCAGGCGCGCCTGGCGCGGAAACGCGGCCAGGAATACGAAGTCGATATCCTTGCGGCGGCGCGGCTGAAACGCGAGCTTTTCGCCCAACACCGATTCCAGGCGCTGCTCCCGTGCCCGGCTCAGGTCGATATTGAGCAGGGCGCGCAGCGGCACCGAGTAATCGTTCTTGCTGCTGTCGTAGGTGGCCTCGCTGGTGACGACGCCGCCGAGCGACTGCCAGCGGTCGCGGAATGCCTGTTCGATGCGCGCACCCCAATCGCCGTCCGGCACCAGTACCGCTGCCTTGCTGTAGCCGAGCTGCCAGGCGTGTTCGGCGACCTGCTTGGCTTCGCTTTCCGGCGCCAGCGAGAACTGATAGACATTGTCAGGCAGTTTGCCGGTATCCACCGTATTGAGCACCAGCGTCGGGGTCGGAAATTGGGTGCGGTTGCTGAGCAGGGCGGCGACGCTCTCCTTGCTCAGGGGGCCGATCACGAAATCGGCGCCGTCGTGTACGGCTTGATCGTAGGTCGCCTGCACCGTGTCCGGATTGGCGACGTTGTAGATGCGGATATCGATGCGGCGGTCGGCCGCCGTGTTGTAATAGGCGGCGAGCACGCCGTCGCGCAGCGCCGCGCCGGCGGCGGCGAAACGGCCCGACAGCGGCAGCAGCAGCGCAATCTGTTTCGGTCGCAGCAGCAACTGGGCGCTGCGCTGCAAGATGCCGTCGATGAACGGCTGCTGCGCAGGGTGATTTGGGTAATTGGTATGCCACTGCGCGATGAGTTTCTGCAGGTCGCTGCGGCCGAGTTGGTATTGCTTGCCGATTTCCGCCAACGCCAGCCAGCCGCTGAACTCGTTCAGCGGCAACGTCACCCGCGCCGCATGCAGTGCCGGCGCCGAAAGCTGAGTCAATTCATTCCACAGCTGCTGTTGGTTAGCGGTAATGGCGGCGGTTTCGCTCAGCAGCGGGTCGCGCATCGAATACTCGTGCGCCGCCTCCAGGTGATTGCCGAGGCGGGAAAGCGCCTGGGCGCGCAGCAGGTGATACCGGGACTGCATGGCGGTCGGCGCGTCGGCGGGCAGGGGTTGACTGAGCAGCATCAGCGTCTGATCGGCGTTATGCAAAGCCAGCCAGGCCTGGGCTCCGAGCAGGTGCATCCGCAGTACGTCGACCGGAACCAGTTGGGATTCGTCGATTCCCTGTAGCTCGGTTACGGCCATCTGCGGTTGGTTGTTGCGCAACAGGGCCGCGGCGGCCTCGATGCGGAAGCGCTGCCGCGCGGCCGGAGGCAATTGCTGCGAGGCAGCCAGTAATTGGTATTCGCGCGCCGCCGTGGCGTAGTCGCCGTGCGCGGCGGCCGCCAGCGCCGCGCGGTCGTTGGGTGCGGTGGGCAGGATGGGCTTGACGGCGCAGCCGCCGATGAGGAGGGTCAGGGCAAGCAACCACAGTGAAGTTTTAATTAGTCTGTGCATGGGAGACAGCGGATAATGTCCGACAGGGTGCCTTTTTGCTCAAAGAACGCACAGTATCGATAACGGGGTCGGGCAGTGTCAATGAAACCGGGAACGCTCTATGTGGTGGCCACGCCTATCGGCAATCTGGCCGACATGACGCCGCGGGCGGTGGAGGTGTTGAAACTGGCAGGGCGAATCGCGGCCGAGGACACCCGCCACAGTGCCGGTTTGTTGCGTCACTTCGCCATTTCCACGCCACTGTTCGCCCTCCATGAACACAACGAACGCACGGTCAGCGCCGAGGTGATTAGGCGCCTGCGGCAGGGAGAGGATATCGCCCTCATCTCCGACGCCGGCACGCCCTTGGTCAGCGACCCCGGTTTCCCGTTGGTCCGTCTGGCTCACGAGGCGGGCCTGCGGGTGGTGCCGGTACCGGGCGCCAGCGCCCTGATCGCGGCATTGTCCGCCGCCGGTCTCCCTACTGACCGCTTCGTATTCGAAGGGTTCCTTCCGCCCAAGGCGGGCGCGCGCCGTAACCTGCTGGCGGCGCTGCGCGACGAACGACGCACCTTGATCTTTTACGAGGCGCCGCACCGCGTGTTGGAGTGCCTGGAGGATCTCACTACTGTTTTCGGGCCGGAACGGCTGGCGGTGCTGGCGCGCGAACTGACCAAGACGTTTGAGACGATTCGGCGGGCTCCCCTCGGCGCCTTGTTGGAATTTGTACGCGCCGACAGCGACCAGCAACGGGGCGAGGTGGTGTTGTTGGTGGAGGGCGCACCGGCCCCGGCGGCCGACGGCCTCGACGACGAGGCGCGGCGGATCGCCGGAATACTCGCGGCTGAACTGCCGGTGAAACAGGCGGCGGCGCTGGCGGCGCAAATCAGCGGCGCTAAAAAGAACCAAATCTACGAATATCTTGTTAAACGGTGATCTTGCCGGTTGCCGGAACCGGGCGGCGGCGGCCATAATGGCGTCGGAGTCGGCCAGGCGATCGCTGTCCCGCAAGGGGCGGAGGAAAGTCCGGGCTCCATAGGGCAGGGTGCCAGGTAACGCCTGGGCGGCGCGAGCCGACGGAAAGTGCCACAGAAAACATACCGCCTAAGCGCCGTAAGGCGCCGGTAAGGGTGAAAAGGTGCGGTAAGAGCGCACCGCGCGGGTGGCAACACACCGCGGCACGGAAAACCCCACCTGGAGCAAGACCAAATAGGGGAACTGGCGGCTTCGGCCGCCGTCTGCGGCCCGCAGGGTTCCCGGGTAGGTCGCTTGAGGTGTGCGGTGACGCACATCCCAGATGAATGATCGCCCACGACAGAACCCGGCTTACCGGCCGACTCCATTACTCCCCCTTCTCAGACCCTTCCAACCCCGCATCGCGCCCCATCAACTCCTCATGTACCACTCCAGCTTTATCATCCAACATGTTGATTTCCTGAATGTCCTGGCAACCCCGTGCAGCTCACAAACGACCTTCACTCAGCGCAGCTAAGTCACTGTCACATAAGAAATAATGTCCCGGTACGCGCTTGACACCGAGGCTGGGGAGTACCTATAGTGTGCAAAAGTGGATCAAAGTGGATCCGGGTGGAATAAAGTGGAACGGAGTTTTTAGGGGGCAACGGCTTGTTTCGTGGAGTCAACACACTGGCGCTGGATACCAAGGGTCGCATGGCGTTGCCCACGCGCTACCGTGAGCGTGTGCTTGAACTCTCCCAGGGGAAGTTGGTGGTCACTATCGATACCGATGAGCGCTGCCTCCTGCTCTATACGCTGCCCGACTGGGAGCAGATCGAGCGCAAACTCGACGCGCTGCCCAGTTTCAACGCCCAGGCGCGCCGCATCCAACGCCTGCTGCTGGGACACGCGACCGACGTGGAGATGGACGGCAACGGCCGGCTGCTGCTGCCGCCGCCGCTACGCGAATATGCCGGGCTCGACAAGCATGTGGTGTTGATTGGGCAGGGCAAGAAATTCGAGTTGTGGGACGAACAGCTGTGGAACAACAGCCGCGATCAATGGCTGGCCCAGGAGACCGGCGAGGGAGAACCGTTACCCGCCGAGCTGCTCTCCCTCTCCTTGTAGCGGACCATGGCGGAGGCACTGGAACACCGGCCGGTTCTGTTGCAGGAAGCGGTGGCGGCCCTGGCGATACGTGCCGACGGTATCTATCTGGACGGTACCTTCGGCCGCGGCGGTCACGCGGGGGAAATATTGCAGCGGCTCGGTCCCGCCGGGCGGCTGTTGGCGGTGGACAAGGATCCGCAGGCCGTGGCGGCAGCCCAGGCGCGTTTCGGCGACGACCGGCGTTTTGCCATCGAGCGCGGCAGTTTCGCACAGCTCGGCGTCTGGGTGGCGGAACGCGGCTGGGAGGGGCGGGTGAACGGCATCCTGCTGGATTTGGGCGTGTCGTCGCCGCAATTGGACGCCGCCGAACGGGGATTTAGTTTTCGCCAGGAAGGCCCGCTGGACATGCGCATGGATCCGGAGCAGGGGATGAGCGCCGCCGAGTGGCTGGCGCAGGCGAAAGATGAGGAGATCGCCCGCGTGTTGAAGGAGTACGGCGAGGAGCGTTTTGCCAAGCGCATCGCGCGCGCCATTGTGCGCAGCCGCGAGGAGTCCGGCCCGATTGTCTCCACCGGTCGCCTGGCGGAAGTGGTCGCTCGTGCCAATCCGGCCTGGGAAAAGGGCCGGGATCCGGCGACCCGTACTTTTCAGGCGATACGGATATTCATCAACCGTGAACTGGAAGACCTCGATGCCTTTCTGGATCAGTGTGTGGCGATGCTGGCGCCTGCCGGACGTTTGGCGATCATCAGTTTCCATTCGCTGGAGGATCGGCGGGTGAAGCGCTTTATCCGCCGGCAGCAGCACGGCGACGAGTTGCCGCCGGACCTGCCGTTGCGTCAGGCGCAACTGTGGCAACCGCGGCTGAAGGCGGTGGGCAAGGCGATCTTCGCCGCGCAGGCGGAAGTGGAGGCCAATCCGCGCGCCCGCAGCGCGGTGTTGCGCATAGCGGAGCGGCCGGCGTGATCGGGCGCATGCTCATCGTGTTGCTCGCAGCTGCGGCGTTTGGGTCGGCGCTCGGTGTGGTCTATACCCAGCACGAATCGCGCAAGCTGTTCGCGGATCTGCAGGGGTTGCAGAACAGCCGTGACCAACTGAATGTCCAATGGGGCCAGTTGCAGTTGGAACAGAGCACCTGGGCGACCCACGGCCGTATCGATGCCATCGCCCGCGAGAAACTCGGCATGCTGATTCCGCCGCCGGCGGCCGTGGTATTGGTGAGACCATGAACGGACCGGCGACCATTCCGCACTTCGCCGGGCGCCTGCGCTTCGTCTTGGGGGCGTTCGGCCTGATGGCGGCGATACTGCTGTGGCGGGTAGTGGATCTGCACGTGTTCAACCGCGCCTTCCTGCAGCGCCAGGGCGACGCCCGTGCGTTGCGGGTGGTCGCGATACCGGCCCATCGCGGGATGATCACCGATCGCAACGGCGAACCGCTGGCGATCAGTACGCCGGTGGAGTCGGTATGGGCCAATCCCAAGGAGTTGGCTGCGGCGCGTGGCCGTTGGCGGGCGCTGTGCAAGGTGCTGGATATCGATCCGCATTGGCTGGAGGGTATGCTGGCCCGGCATCAGGATCGCGATTTCGTCTATCTGCGCCGGCAGATTCCGCCGGCGCTTGCCCAGCAAGTGATGCAACTGAAAATTCCGGGCGTATCGCTGCAGCGCGAATATCGCCGCTATTACCCGACCGGCCAGGTGTTCGCCAATGTCCTCGGTTTCACCAACGTGGATGACGTGGGCCAGGAGGGCATCGAGTTGATGCAGAACGCGTGGCTGCAGGGCACACCGGGCAGCAAGCGGGTGATCAAAGATCGCTACGGCCGCATCGTGGAAAATGTGGAGAGTATCAGCGAGCCGCGGCCGGGACGGGATCTGCGTCTATCGCTGGATCGCCGTATCCAGTACCTCGCCTACCGTGAACTGAAGGCGGCGATGCAGCGCAATCAGGCAAAGTCGGGCTCGGCTGTGGTGCTCGACGTCAGGACCGGTGAAATCCTGGCGATGGTCAATCAGCCCTCCTACAACCCCAATAATCGCGACGACCTGAACAGCAGCCACCTGCGCAATCGGGCGCTGACCGATGTGTTCGAACCCGGCTCCTCCATCAAGCCGTTCACCATCGCCGCAGCCCTGGAGAGCGGAAAATTCACGCCCGACACGCTAATCAACACCGCGCCCGGAACCCTGCGCGTCGCCAACTTCACCATCCACGACACGCACGATTACGGCCTGCTCAACGTCTCTCAGGTGGTCGAGAAGTCGAGTAACGTCGGAGCGGCGACCATGTCGCTGGCGATCCGGCCGGAGCGGTTGTGGAACGTGTTCCGCAAGGTCGGTTTCGGCGCGATTACCGCCAGCGCCTTCCCCGGCGAAGCCAGCGGTTTGCTGAGCTACTACACCACCTGGCGTGACGTCGAACGCGCCACCCTGGCTTACGGCTACGGCATCTCGGTAACCACACTGCAACTGGCCCAGGCCTACGCGGTACTCGCATCCGGCGGCCTGTTGCGGCCGGTGACGTTCTTTCCCACCCATGGGGTGCCGTTGCGCGAAACACGGGTCATACCGTCGCGGATCACCAAAGAGATCGTGCCGATGCTGGAGATGGTGGTAAGCAAGAACGGCACCGGCGAACGTGCGGCGATCCCGGGTTATCACGTCGCCGGCAAGACCGGCACCGCGCACAAGGCGGAGGACGGCGGCTACGCCCAGAATCGCTATGAAGCGGTGTTTGCCGGTTTCGCTCCGGCGACCGATCCGCGGCTGGTGATGGTGGTGATGGTCGACGATCCGAACACCGACGAGTACTACGGCGGCCTGGTGGCGGCGCCGGTGTTCTCGCGCGTGATGGCCGGTGCGCTGCGCCTGCTCGACATCCCGCCCGATGATCTGGATTCCCTCGGCGTCAAAATGGCGTCCGTTCCCGCGGCGGCGGTGGCGGCGCAATCGCCGCCGCGCGCCGCCAACGGCACCCGAGGCGTGTTGTGATGGCCGCGCTGGACCATCCCGTCGGGATGTCGTTGCAGACGTTGCTGCAAGGTCTCGCCATGGAGGCTGTGCCGGCTGATTGCCGTGTCACCGGTCTGGCCCTGGACAGCCGTAAGGTGCAGGAAGGCGATCTGTTCCTGGCGCTGGCCGGCGCGCAAAGCCACGGCGCCGACCATATTGCGGATGCCTTGGCGCGCGGCGCCGGCGCCGTCGCCGTCGACGCCGTCGACGCATATCCGGCGAGGGCAGAGTTCGCTGCCGACGCGGTGCCGCTGGTGCAGATTGCCGAGCTGCGCGCCAATGTCGGCGTCATTGCTGACCGCTTTTTCGGACACCCCAGCCGCGACATGTGGATCGCCGGCATTACCGGTACCAACGGCAAGACATCGGTAAGCCAATTCATCGCCCAGGCACTCAGCATCGACGCACCGTGCGGCACCATCGGAACACTCGGCAGCGGCATCTACGGCGCACTGCATCATACCGGCCACACCACGCCGGATGCCGTCACCCTGCACGCGGAGCTTGCCATTCAGCGTCAGGCGGGTGCCAAGGCGGTGGCGATGGAGGTGTCGTCCCACGCCCTTGATCAGTACCGGGTCGCCGGAGTCGAATTCGACGTTGCCGTGTTTACCAACCTGAGCCACGAACATCTGGATTACCACGGCGACATGACATCCTATGCCCTGGCCAAGCGGCGTTTGTTCCACCGTCCCGGCCTGGAATATGCGGTATTGAACCTTGACGACCCTGTGGGGGCCGAGTGGTTCACCGAGTTGCGCAGTCACGTGGAATGCATCGGCTACGGTTTCGGCAAGCTGGCGCACGAGGGGCCGGGGCAGGTATTGCGCGGTTCCGCGTTGGAGCTCACTGCGGGCGGCATGGGTTTTATCGTGAGCGGCCCGTGGGGCAGTGGGCACATCGGTTGTTCGCTGCTGGGGCGCTTTAACGCCAGCAACCTGCTCGCCGCACTCGGCGCGCTGCTGGCGCGCGGCGTCGTCTTCGATACGGCGCTCGAGCGTCTCAGCCAGATCCGTACGGTGGCCGGTCGCATGGAGCGTTTCGGAACCTCGGAACAGCCGACTGTGGTGGTCGATTACGCTCACACGCCGGACGCGTTGGAGCAGGCGCTGCGGGCATTGCGCGCCCATTGCCGCGGCATGTTGTGGTGTGTGTTCGGTTGCGGCGGCGATCGTGATCGCGGCAAACGGCCGCTGATGGGACAGCTGGCCGAAGCGCTGTCCGACCGGGTGATGCTGACCGACGATAACCCGCGCAGCGAAAGCCCCTGGGACATCATTGGGGATATTCAGCGCGGCATGAACGACCCGGAAAGCGCTTACGTCATGCGTGAGCGCGCCGCCGCGATACAGCACGCCATCGAGATGGCGGAGGTCGGCGACGTGGTACTGATTGCCGGCAAGGGCCACGAAACGGAACAGATCGTCGGCGCCGAGGTGCGTCCCTTTTCCGATCGTGCCGAGGTGGCACGCTGCCTGGGGGTGATGCTCGATGGTTGATACTGTGCCGATTCCGCAGCACGCCGAGGGCATTCGCATGCGCCTGTCGCAGGCGGCGGCCTGGCTCGGCGCCGAATTGCGCGGTGACGACGGCGAATTTTTTGGTGTCAGTAGCGACACGCGCGGCATCGCCGCCGGTGTGTTGTTCGTGGCGCTGCGCGGGCCGCGCTTCGACGGCCACGACTATGTAACGTCGGCGGCCGCAGCCGGGGTGGCGGCGCTGCTGGTGGAGCAGGCCGTCGATGTCGCCGTGCCGCAACTGGTGGTGCGCGACAGCCGGATGGCGCTGGGGCGCCTGGCGGCAGCATGGCGGCTGCATTGCAATACTCCGCTGGCCGCCGTGACCGGCAGCAACGGCAAGACCACGGTCAAGGAGATGGCGCGGGCCATTCTGCGGCAGCGGGGTGCGGTGCTGGCGACCGAAGGAAACCTCAACAACGATATCGGCGTGCCGCTGACGCTATTGCGTCTGACGCGCGACCACCGTTTTGCGGTGATTGAAATGGGCGCCAACCATCCGGGCGAGATCGCCTATCTCACCGAGCTGACGCGTCCGGATGCCGCCGTCATCAATAATGCGGCGCCGGCGCACCTGGAGGGTTTCGGCAGCGTCGAAGGCGTTGCCCGTGCCAAGGGCGAAATCTATGGCGGGCTGCGCCCCGACGGCGTGGCCGTGATCAATACCGACGATGCCTTCGCCAGCCTGTGGTACGACATGGCGGGCACCTACCGCCAACTCACCTTTGGCCTGGGCGAGGAGGCCGAAGTGACGGCCCAGTGGCGGCCGGTCGCCGAAGGTACGCAGCTGAATCTGCAAACGCCGTTCGGCACCTGCGACTTTGTGCTGCCGCTGCCGGGACGTCACAACGTGATGAACGCGCTGGCGGCCGCTTCCGTGACGCTGGCGCTGGGCTGCGGCCTGGACGCGGTGGCCGCAGGGCTGAGCGCCATGGTCGGCGTAGCGGGCCGTCTGCAGTCGCGCGCCGGGCTCAACGGCGCCACCCTGCTCGACGACAGCTATAACGCCAATCCGGAGTCGTTGCGTGCCGCCATCGAGGTATTGGCGGGCTGCGCGGGACGGCGCGTGCTGGTGCTCGGCGACATGGGAGAGCTGGGTCAGCAGGCGCAGGGGCTGCACCGCGAGGTGGGTACGGCGGCCCGGGCTGCGGGGATCGACGCGCTGTATGGGGTCGGTCCGCTGAGTTCCCTGGCGGTAGAGGCCTTCGGTGCCGGCGGTCGCCATTACAGCGAGCAGGCGCTACTGGTGGAAGCGTTACGGCAGGAGCTGGCGCCGCAGGTGACGGTGCTGATCAAGGGGTCGCGCAGCGCGCACATGGAAGACGTGGTGGATGCGCTGGCGGGCGGGGGACGGAACTAAATGCTGCTGCTGCTAACCGAGTATCTGACGAAGTACTACAGCGGCTTCAACGTCTTTCAATACCTGACGCTGCGCGCCATCCTTGGTGTGCTCACGGCATTGATGATTTCGTTGTTGTTCGGGCCGCTGGTGATCCGCAAGCTGAGTCTTTATCAGATTGGCCAGCACGTGCGCAGCGACGGGCCGCAGAGTCATCTGTCGAAAGCGGGCACGCCCACCATGGGCGGTTCGCTGATCCTGGTATCGATTGCCATCACCACGTTGTTGTGGGCGGATCTGCGCGACCGCTATGTGTGGGTGGTGCTGTTGGTGACGCTGCTGTTCGGTTTCATCGGCTGGCTCGACGATTACAAGAAACTGGTGAAAAAGCAGTCGAAGGGCCTCAAGGCCAGACATAAATATCTGTTGCAGTCGATCTTCGGCCTGGGCGCGGCGGTATTCCTTTACGTGACCGCCCACTCGCCCGGCGAGACCTATCTGATCGTGCCGTTCTTCAAGCATGTGGCGATCCCGTTGGGCATCGGATATATCCTGGTCGCGTACCTGGTCGTCGTCGGTTCGAGCAACGCGGTCAATCTGACCGACGGGCTGGATGGTCTGGCGATTCTGCCCACGGTGATGGTGGCCGGTGCGCTCGGGGTGTTCGCCTATGTGACCGGCAATTTCAACTTCGCCACCTATCTGGGGTTCATGTTCGTCCCCGGGGTGGGTGAGGTGGCGGTGTTCTGTAGCGCTATCGTCGGCGCCGGCCTCGGTTTTCTCTGGTTCAACACCTATCCGGCTCAGGTTTTCATGGGTGACATCGGCGCATTGGCGCTGGGCGCCGCGCTCGGCGTGGTGGCGGTGGTGGTGCGGCAGGAGATCGTGCTGTTCATCATGGGCGGCGTGTTCGTGATGGAGACGGTATCGGTGATCCTACAGGTGGCTTCGTTCAAGCTTACCGGCCGGCGCATTTTTCGTATGGCGCCGCTGCATCACCACTTCGAACTCAAGGGCTGGCCCGAGCCGCGGGTCATCGTAAGGTTCTGGATCGTCACCGTTATCCTGGTGCTGATCGGCCTGGCGACGCTGAAGGTTCGTTGACGTTATGCAAGCGACTGCACCGACACGCATCGACACAGCGGCGACCGGCCCCACCCTGATGGTGGGGCTGGGCATGACCGGGTTGTCCATCGCGCGCCATCTGGCGGCGCGCGGGGAGTCGTTCGCCGTGGCCGACAGTCGCCCCAATCCGCCGGGCCTGGAGCAGTTGCGGCTGGAGTTTCCCGACGTCGCGGTCCATCTCGGTCCATTCGACGCGGCGCTGTTCAGCGCGGCCGCGCGCCTGGTGATGAGTCCCGGCGTGTCGGTGCATGAAGCGGCGGTGGCGGCGGCGCGGCGATGCGGCGTGGAGGTGGTGGGCGACATCGAACTGTTTGCGCGCAGCGCCGACGCGCCGGTGGTGGGCATCACCGGCTCCAACGGCAAGAGTACGGTGACCACCTTGCTGGGCGAAATGGCGCGGGCGGCGGGACGCAACGTGCGTGTCGGCGGCAATCTCGGCACCCCGGCCCTGACCCTGTTGCAGGAATCGACGCAGGCAGGGGCGCCGGAGCTCTACGTGCTGGAACTCTCCTCGTTCCAGTTGGAGACTACCGCCAGCCTCAAATGCAGTGCTGCGACGCTACTCAATCTCAGTTCCGATCACCTCGACCGTCATCACGACATGGCCGAATACGCGGCGATCAAGCGCCGCGTATTCGCCGGCGATGGAGTGATGGTGCTCAACGGCGACGATGCGCTGGTGCGCGCGATGGCCATCGAAGGCCGCGATATGCGCTGGTTTACCCTGGGCGAACCGCACGGCCGACGCGAATACGGCGTGTGCGAAGTCGACGGCAAGTCTTGGCTGTGCTGCGCCGGGGAGCGTCTGCTGGCGGCCGGGGAGTTGCGCATCGCCGGGCGCCACAACTGGGCCAATGCGCTGGCGGCCCTGGCCCTGGGGGATGCCATCGGGTTGCCGCGAGCAGCGATGTGCGACGAGTTGCGGCGCTTTCCCGGTCTGCCGCACCGCTGCCAATGGGTGGATGAGATCAATGGCGTGAACTGGTACGACGACTCCAAAGGGACCAACGTCGGCTCCACCCTGGCGGCACTCTCCGGCATGCCGGGCGACAAGGTGGTGTTGATTGCCGGCGGTGAGGGCAAGGGGCAGGATTTTTCGCCGCTGCAGCCGGTGGTGGCGGAGCGGGCGCGGGCGGTGGTGTTGATCGGCCGCGACGCTGCGCTCATCGAGCAGGCGCTCGCCGGTGCCGCGCCGGTCATTCACGCGGATTCCAGCCTCGAGCAGGCGGTCGCCGAGTGCGCGCGTGTGGCGCAGCCCGGCGACAGCGTGCTGTTGTCGCCCGCCTGCGCCAGCTTCGATATGTTCAACAATTACCTGCATCGGGCTGAGGTATTCGTCGCGGCGGTGCGGAGGTTGGCGGCATGAGCGGCGTGAGCATCCCGTGGCGTCAAAATCGGCGCGCGCCGCTGCGGCGCAGCCAGATGCAGTCCGATGCCCAATATGATCTGCCGCTGCTGATCGCCATTGCGGTGCTGCTTGGCGTCGGGCTGGTGATGGTCGGCTCCGCCTCGATCTCCATCGCCGATCGCCAACTGGGAGCGCCGTTCTATTACCTGCTGCGGCAGATGGTGTATGTCGGTGTCGGCGTCTCCTTGGCCTTCGTCGCCGTGCAGACCCCGCTTGAGATGTGGGAACGCAACGGTCCGCTGCTGCTGATGGTGACTCTGCTGCTGCTGCTCGCGGTACTTATTCCGGGCGTTGGCCGTACCGTCAACGGCAGCACCCGCTGGCTGTCGTTGATCGTGTTCAACCTGCAGGTGTCGGAGCTGGTAAAGCTTGCGCTCATTGTCTACGCGGCGGGTTATCTGGTGCGCCGCGGCGATGAGGTGCGCTCCACCGTGGGTGGTTTCGTCAAGCCGTTGGGGCTGCTGGTGCTGATCGCGGTACTGCTGTTGGCCGAGCCCGATTTCGGCGCCGTGGTCGTGATGGGCGCGACGCTGATGGGCATGCTGTTCCTGGCGGGGGTGCGGCTGTGGCTGTTCGGTTTGCTCGCCTCGGTTTCCGCAGGTCTGCTTGGGATCGTCGCGGTCGCCTCGCCCTATCGTCTGGAGCGGCTGACCGCTTTTCTCAATCCCTGGGCCGATCCGTTCAACAGCGGTTTCCAATTGACTCAGGCGCTGATCGCCTTCGGTCGCGGGAACTGGTTCGGCGTCGGTCTGGGGGCGAGCGTGCAGAAACTGTTTTACCTGCCGGAGGCGCACACCGACTTTCTGTTCGCGGTATTGGCGGAAGAGCTCGGTTTGTTCGGCGCGCTCGGGGTCATCGCGCTGTTCATGTTCGTTATCTGGCGCGCCTTTGTCATCGGGCGTGACGCGGCGCGTTGCGACCAGAACTTCGGCGCTTATGTCGCCTACGGCATTGCCTTGTGGATCGGATTGCAGACGGTGATCAATCTCGGCGTCAACATGGGACTGCTGCCGACCAAGGGGCTGACCCTGCCGCTGATGAGTTATGGCGGCTCCAGCATGATCGCGACCTGCATCGCCATTGGCCTGTTGCTGCGCGTCGATCGCGAGACGCGCCTGGGCGGTGCGGCATGAGGGCGCCGCGCATCCTGATCATGGCCGGCGGCACCGGCGGCCATGTGTTCCCGGCGCTGGCGGTGGCGCAGGAGTTGCGCGCCCGCGGCGCCGAGGTGAGCTGGCTCGGTACCCGCGCCGGCATCGAGGCGCAAGTGGTGCCGCAGGCGGGTATCCCCATCGACTACATCAGCGTGGCGGGGCTGCGCGGCAAGGGGGCGCTGAGCTGGCTGCTGGCGCCGCTGCGGCTGTTGCGTGCCCTGTGGCAGGCGCTGGCGGTGATGCGGCGGCGCGCGCCGGGGGCGGTGCTGGGACTGGGCGGTTTCGCATCGGGACCGGGCGGACTGGCCGCCTGGCTGAGCGCGCGCCCGCTGCTGATCCACGAACAGAATGCGGTGGCGGGTCTTACCAACCGCCTGTTGAGCCGTCTGGCACGGGTGGTGATGCAGGCGTTTCCCGCGACGTTCCCCGCGGCGCGCGGTGCGCAGACCACCGGTAACCCGGTGCGGAGCGCGATCGCCGCGTTGGCGACGCCGGCGCAACGCTACGCCGGGCGCAACGCGCCGTTGCGGCTGCTGGTGATCGGCGGCAGCCTCGGCGCCGCCGCGTTGAACGAGACGTTGCCGCAGGCGCTGGCTCTGTTGCCGGCGGCGCAGCGGCCGCAGGTGCGCCATCAAAGCGGCAAGCGCCATAGCGAGACGTTGCAAGGACTCTATCGCCACGCCGGCGTGGCGGCGGAGCTGCTGCCGTTTATCGACGACATGGCGGCGGCTTATGCATGGGCCGATCTGGTGCTGTGCCGCGCCGGGGCGCTCACGGTGAGCGAGCTGGCGGCGGCCGGGGTGCCCGCCGTTCTGGTGCCATATCCCTACGCGGTGGATGACCATCAGACCCGTAACGCCGCCTATCTGACCGAGGCGGGGGCCGCATTGCTGCTGCCGCAGCCGCAGATGACACCGCAGCGGTTGGCCGAGGTGTTACAGGGCTTCATGGACGACGCCGCAGGCGGCCGCGTGCGCCTATTGCAGATGGCGGCGGCGGCGCGCGCCCAGGCGCGTCCCGAGGCGACCGCAATGGTGGCGCAGGCCTGTCTCGCCGCCACTCAACCAAGGAATGCAGCATGATCGAAGCGAGCAACAGCACCCGCCGCGACAGCCACCCGATGGGGCGGATCCGCCGCATCCATTTTGTCGGCATCGGCGGTTCGGGTATGGGCGGCATCGCCGAGGTGCTGCACAATCTCGGCTACGAGGTGTCCGGCTCCGACATGCGGGAAAATGTGGTGACACGGCGCCTGGTGGGGCTTGGTCTGACGGTGTTCATCGGTCATGAGGCGCAGCACGTGGCCGGCTGCGACGTGGTGGTCATCTCCACCGCGGTACCCAGCGACAATCCTGAAGTGCTGGCGGCGCGGGAGCGGCGCATCCCGGTGGTGCCGCGTGCGGAAATGCTGGCGGAGCTGATGCGTTTCCGCCACGGCGTGGCCGTCGCCGGCACCCACGGCAAGACCACCACCACCAGTCTCATCGCCAGCCTGTTGGCGGAGGGCGATCTCGATCCGACTTTCGTCATCGGCGGCAAACTCAATAGTGCCGGTACCCACGCGCGCCTGGGCGCGAGCCGTTATCTGGTCGCCGAGGCGGACGAGAGTGATGCCTCGTTTCTCTATCTGCAGCCGATGATGGCCGTGGTCACCAATATCGATGCCGATCACATGGCCACCTACGACGGTGACTTTTCCAAGTTGCGCAACACCTTCGTGGAGTTCCTGCATCACCTGCCGTTTTACGGTCTGGCGGTGTTGTGTGTCGACGACCCGGTGGTGCGCGAGATCCTGCCGGAAGTGACGCGCCCGGTGCGCACCTACGGCTTCACGCCCGACTGCGATGTCGTTGCCAGCGACGTGCGGCAGGAGGGTGTGCGCAGTCGCTTCCGCGTGGCGCGCAAGGACCAGCCGGAGTGGCTCGACGTCACCCTCAATCTGCCGGGGCGGCACAACGTGCTGAACGCCCTGGCGGCGATCACCGTGGCGCACGAGGTGGGTGTCGGCGACGCGGCGATCCTGCGCGGACTGGAGGCGTTTCAGGGGATCGGACGCCGCTTTCAGTTGAACGGCGAGGTGCGGACGGCGGCCGGTACGGTGACCCTGGTGGACGATTACGGCCACCATCCGCGCGAGGTGGCCGCGACCATTCAGGCGGCGCGCGCCAGCTGGCCCGAGCGGCGCCTGGTGGTGGCGTTCCAACCCCATCGCTACACCCGTACCCGCGACCTGTTCGAGGACTTCGCCGAGGTGTTGTCGGCGGTGGATGCGCTGTTGGTGCTGGAGGTCTATCCGGCCGGCGAAAAGCCGATCCCCGGTGCCGACAGCCGTACCCTGTGCCGCGCCATCCGCGCCCGCGGCCAGGTGGACCCGGTGTTCGTGGCGCAGGCCGACGATCTGGCCGACACCCTGCGCGGCGTACTGCGCGACGGTGATGTGGTGCTGACCCTCGGCGCCGGCGATATCGGCGGCGCCGCGGCCGCTTTAGCGGAACAACTGGCGGGGGTGCAGAGATGATGACGGCACGCAACGGTCACGTACTACGCGGCGTCTTGCTGCACAACGAACCGATGGCGCGCCATACCACGTGGCGCGTCGGCGGTCCGGCGGAGCGTTATTACCAGCCGGCGGATATCGCCGATCTGGCGGAGTTCCTGGCGCAGCTGCCGGCGGACGAACCGCTGTTGTGGGTCGGCCTCGGCAGTAACCTGCTGGTCCGCGACGGCGGCGTCCGCGGCACCGTGATCGCCACCGCCGGCCTGCTCAACGACATCGAGCAGAGCGATGCCACCATGGTGCGCGTCGAGGCCGGGGTCAGCTGCGCCAAGGTGGCGCGTTTTTGCAGCCGGCTCGGCCTGAGCGGCGCGGAATTCCTCGCCGGGATCCCCGGCACCATGGGCGGCGCGCTGGCGATGAATGCCGGCGCCTTCGGCGGCGAGACTTGGCCGCTGGTGGTGCAGGTGGAAACCCTCAATCGCCATGGCCGGTTGCGGGTGCGCGAGCCGGGCGAATACCGCATCGGTTACCGCACGGTACACGGTCATGCGGACGAATGGTTTGTGGCGGCGACGCTCCGTCTGCAATCGGGTGATACCGCGGCGGCGGGCGCCCGCATCCGCGAATTGCTGGATCGACGCGCGGCGTCGCAGCCGACGCAGCAGCCCAATGCCGGTTCCGTGTTCCGCAACCCGCCCGGCGATCATGCGGCGCGGCTGATCGAGTCGTGCGGTTTGAAGGGGAACTGTATCGGCGCGGCCTGCGTGTCGGAGAAACATGCCAATTTCATCGTCAACACCGGCGCTGCGAGCGCGACGGATATCGAGGCGCTGATCGCCCGGGTGGCGGCCACGGTGGAGCGGGAGCGGGGCGTGCGGCTGACACCCGAGGTGCATATCGTAGGGGAGAGCGGCAGTGGCTGAGAGGCTCGACGCACAGGTGTTCGGCAAGGTGGCGGTGCTGATGGGCGGCTGGTCGGCAGAGCGCGAGATCTCGCTGCTGAGCGGTCGAGCCGTGCTCGCCGGATTGCAGCGCCGCGGTGTCGACGTCCACGCCATCGACGCCGGCCGCGACGTATTGGAGGTGCTGGCGCGCGGCGCCTTCGATCGCGTGTTCATCGTGCTGCACGGTCGCGGCGGCGAGGACGGCCAGTTACAGGGGGCGTTGGAACTGATGGAGTTGCCCTATACCGGCAGCGGCGTGCTGGCCTCGGCCCTGGGGATGGACAAGTGGCGCAGCAAGTTGGTGTGGCAGGCGGCCGGATTGCCGGTGCCGGAGTTCGAACTGCTCGACGCGGGCAGCGATTTCGCGGCCGTCGAGCAACGGCTCGGATTGCCGCTGTTCGTCAAGCCGGCCAATGAAGGATCCAGTGTCGGCGTCACCAAGGTGCAGCAGCCCGGCGCCTTGCGTCACGCCTATCAGGTGGCGGCGCAGCACGACACGCTGGTGTTGGCGGAACGCTTCATCGGTGCCGGCGAGTTCACCGTCGCGGTGCTCGACGGCGTGGCGCTGCCGCCGGTGCAGATCGTGCCGAGCACCGAATTTTACGACTACGAGGCGAAGTACTTCCGCGACGATACCCAGTACCTCTGCCCCTGCGGCTTGCCGCAGGAGCGCGTCGAGCAGATGCGGCATATGGCGTTGCAGGCGTTTGCACTGATCGGCTGCCGCGGCTGGGGCCGGGTCGATTTCCTGATGGACAGCGACGGCAGCCTCTATCCGCTGGAGGTCAATACGGTGCCGGGCATGACCGACCACAGTCTGGTGCCGATGGCGGCGCGCGCCGCGGGCATCGATTTCGACGAACTGGTGTGGCGCATCCTGGCGACGACGTTGGAGGACAGCGATGGCTAAGCGGCTGCAGGCCCGGCTGAACCAGCAAGCGCCGATGGCGCGGCCGGTGTGGCTGGCGCGCCTGCCGCTGCTGGGCGGCGGGTTGGCGCTGGTGGCATTGGTGGCCGCCGCCATGGTGTGGCTGCTCAACCCGCAGCACCTGCCGCTGCGCACGGTGCGGGTGCAGGGGCAACTGGCGCATGTGACGCCGGCGGATATCCGCGCGGCGGTGGCGCCCTATGCGAAGCAGGGTTTCCTGCATGTCGACATCGTCGCCGTGCGTGATGCGCTGGAAAAGGTGCCGTGGATCTACAGCGCCCAGGTCACCCGCTCCTGGCCCGACGCGCTGCTGGTTACCATCCAGGAGCAGCAGGTGCTGGCGCGCTGGGGCGCCGGCGGCCTGGTCAATGTGGAAGGCGAGGTGTTCCTGCCGCAGCAACCGTTCGCTGCGCCGGCTCTGCCGCTGTTGCAGGGGCCGTCCGGGACATCGGCGATGCTGGCGACTCAGTATGCGGAGCTGCAACGGGTGTTGGCGCCGCTGGCGTTGAAGATTGCGCAGGTAACGGTGGATGAACGCCGCTCCTGGAGCCTGACCCTGGCGGACGGCGTGCGGCTGATGCTGGGGCGCAGCGACCACGCCGCGCGGATGACGCGCTTCGTGCTGGCCTACCCGCAGGTGCTGGCGCCGCGCATCGCGACGGTGGCGCGCGTCGACCTGCGTTACACCAATGGGTTTGCCGTGCAGTGGCGCGACCATTCCACGGAGCAGTCCGGACATGCCGGGGCATAAGCGGTAGGGGAATCGAATGTCTAGAAAGCCGGAAAAGAACTTAATCGTTGCCCTCGATATCGGGACGTCGAAGGTGGTGGCCATTGTCGGCGAGGTCAACGTCAACAATGAGGTGGACATCATCGGCATCGGCTCTCATCGTTCGCGCGGCCTGAAGAAGGGCGTGGTGGTGAACATAGAGTCCACAGTGCAGTCGATACAGCGCGCGGTGGAGGAGGCGGAACTGATGGCCGGATGCCAGATCCATTCGGTTCATGCAGGCATCGCCGGCAGTCACATCCGCAGCCTCAACTCTCACGGCATCGTCGCCATCCGTGACAAGGAGGTGACGCCCAGCGACGTGGAGCGGGTGATCGATGCGGCGCGGGCGGTGGCCATTCCCGCCGATCAGAAGATTCTCCACGTGTTGCCGCAGGAGTTCGTCATCGACAATCAGGAAGGTATCCGTGAGCCGGTCGGTATGTCCGGCGTGCGGCTGGAGGCGAAGGTCCATCTGGTTACCGGCGCGGTGAGCGCCGCGCAGAACATCGTCAAGTGTGTGCGCCGCTGCGGTCTGGAGGTGGACGACATCATCCTGGAGCAATTGGCCTCCAGTCATGCGGTGCTGTCCGATGATGAAAAGGAGCTCGGCGTCTGCCTGGTCGATATCGGCGGCGGCACGACCGATATCGCGGTGTTCACCGAAGGCGCGATCCGTCATACCGCGGTGATCCCCATCGCGGGCGATCAGGTGACCAACGACATCGCCGTCGCGCTGCGCACGCCGACCCAGCATGCCGAGGACATCAAGATCAAGTACGGCTGCGCCCTGGCGCAGTTGGCCAGTGCGGACGAAACCATCGAGGTGCCGAGCGTTGGCGACCGTCCGGCGCGGCGGTTGGCGCGGCAGACGCTGGCGGACGTGGTGGAGCCGCGCTATGAGGAGTTGTTCACGCTGATTCAGGCGGAATTGCGGCGCAGCGGTTTCGAGGATCTGTGCGCCGCCGGAGTGGTGCTCACCGGCGGCACCGCCAAGATGGAAGGTGTGGTGGATTTGGCGGAGGAGATATTCCATATGCCGGTCCGTCTCGGTATGCCGCAAGGGGTGAATGGGCTGGTGGATGTGGTGCGCAATCCCATCTACTCCACCGGCGTCGGTCTTTTGCTGTTCGGGGTGCACAACCGCGGCGGCGGTACGGTTCAGGAGCTGCATGTCGGCAGCGGCATGAAGAGTGTGTTCCAGCGGATGAAGAGCTGGTTTCAGGGGAATTTCTAGTTTCTGCTTTTCGGGCAGGTGTAAACAGGCGCAACAGGAGGAACGGCTATGTTCGAGTTAATGGATACCCAGGCGCAAAACGCCGTGATAAAGGTTGTCGGTGTGGGCGGCGGCGGCGGCAACGCCGTTGAGCATATGGTCGCCCAGGATATTGAAGGCGTGGATTTCATCTGTGCCAACACCGATGCTCAGGCACTGAAAAAATCCAATGCCCGCACTGTGCTGCAGTTGGGCGGGGCGGTGACCAAGGGGCTGGGGGCGGGAGCCAATCCCGATATCGGCCGTGAGGCCGCCATCGAGGATCGCGACCGTATCGCCGAGTTGCTGGACGGCGCCGACATGGTGTTCATCACCGCCGGCATGGGCGGCGGCACCGGTACCGGCGGCGCCCCCATCGTGGCCCAGGTGGCCAAGGAACTCGGTATCCTGACGGTGGCGGTGGTGACAAAGCCGTTCCCGTTCGAGGGCAAGAAGCGGATGACGGTAGCCGACGACGGAATCAAGGAGCTCAAGCAGTATGTCGACTCGCTGATCACCATTCCCAACGAAAAGCTGCTGTCGGTGCTCGGCAAGCAGACCAGTCTGCTGGATGCCTTCAAGGCGGCCAACGACGTGCTGCTGGGAGCGGTGCAGGGGATCGCCGAGCTGATCACCCGACCGGGGCTGATCAACGTCGACTTTGCCGATGTGCGCACGGTGATGTCGGAGATGGGCATGGCGATGATGGGCAGCGGTATCGCCTCGGGCGAGGACCGTGCGCGCCGGGCGGCCGAGGCGGCCATCGCCAGTCCGTTGCTGGAGGACATCAATCTCTCCGGCGCTCGCGGCATCCTGGTGAACGTTACTGCCGGCCTGGACATGTCCATCGGTGAGTTCGAGGAGGTAGGCAATACCGTCAAGGAGTTCGCCTCCGACAACGCCACGGTGGTGGTCGGTACCGTCATCGACCCGGCCATGTCGTCCGGCGAATTGCGGGTGACCGTGGTGGCAACCGGCCTGGGGCAGGGGGTGGCGCAAGAAGAACAGCCGGTGCGGCTGGTGGTTAACCGCGCGGTCAACGGTGAGGTGGACTACGGCGTTCTGGAACGCCCCACGGTACTACGTAACCAACCGCCGGCCCAGGATCGGTTCGGCAAGGAGGCGGAAGGCGGTAGCCTGGACTATCTGGATATCCCGGCATTCCTGCGCCGTCAGGCCGATTGAACCCGGCCTGGGCCGGCGGCGGGCCCAGGGCTTTTGTGACTCCGTTCACTAGGAATGGATATTGCCCTATGGTATGCTTTGCTCCAATTTCGCCCCATAAGGGCTTGTTGCAACAGGAAGTTCCGCTGAAAAGAACGTAATAATGATCCGCCAACGTACGCTGAAGAATGTTATTCGGGCCACCGGCGTGGGCCTGCACACGGGGGAGAAGGTCTATCTCACGTTGCGTCCGGCACCGGCGGATACCGGCATCGTATTTCGGCGTGTCGACATGGATCCCCCGGTGGAAATCGTGGCCAAGGCGGAAAACGTGGGTGACACCACCATGTCGACCACTCTGGCCAAAGACGATGTGCGGATTTCGACGGTCGAACACATGCTGTCGGCGTTGGCCGGTCTCGGGATAGACAATGCCTATATCGATTTGAGCGCCGCCGAGGTGCCGATCATGGACGGCAGCGCGGGTCCTTTTGTGTTCCTGATCCAATCGGCAGGCATCGTCGAGCAGGCTGCACCCAAACGTTTCATTCGTATCAAGCGTACGGTGCGGGTGGAGGAAGGCGACAAGTGGGTGCAGTTCGAACCGTTCGACGGCTTCAAGGTCGGCATGTCCATCGACTTCGACCATCCGGCGTTTCGCTGCCGCAATCAATTGGCCGAAATCGATTTCTCAACCACCTCGTTCGTCAAAGAGGTGAGCCGCGCCCGCACCTTCGGATTCATGAGTCAGTTGGAGATGCTGCGCAGCCGTAATCTGGCACTTGGCGGCGGTCTTGATAACGCCATCGTGGTCGATGACTATCGCGTACTCAACGAAGATGGACTGCGTTACGACGACGAATTCGTGAAGCATAAGATCCTGGACGCGATTGGCGATCTCTACCTTCTGGGTTGCAGTCTTATCGGCGCCTTCAGCGGTCATAAGTCCGGCCACGCACTCAACAATAAATTGCTGCATAAGCTGCTGGCGGAGGCGGATGCCTGGGAACAGGTGACCTTCGACGACCCGCAGCAGGCGCCGATCTCCTACATTCAACCGGTGGCGGCGGGCGCGACCTAACGCTGTTTGCCGCGGCGCGCCAGTCGCTTGAGCGCGGCGCGCAGCTGGGGATCGGCGATGGTTTCGGCATTGGCGTCGATGATGCGGGCGCTGGCTGGAGAGAGGTAAAACGGCTGTGGGATGGCGGCGGCAGGCGTGGCGATTGGCGCTATGTTCACCGCGATACGGTGAGCCGCAGTGAATTCCGGAAGTTGTTGCAGTTGGCGCAGCAGTTGTGGGGAGAGATACCGCAGGCGCGTTGCCCATGCTGTTGAATCGGCCTGAACGGTAACTTGCCCGTCGCTCCAGCGCACCACCTGCACGTGGGGGGCCGCATCGGCGGGCAGGCAACGGCGGAGTGCAGCGCTCAGTGACTGCAGTTGCCGGGCATGTGCGATCAGATCCGGGACGGTGCCGGTTGCCAGCAGTTGGTTGATGGGGCGCGGTTTGGCCATACGGGCATTTCTACCGCAAATGCGGAAAGGTAACAACCCGGCGAGGGCTCGTCGTAGAGCGGCGATAAGGGGACGATGAATATTCTATTCATTTCACGGCAACTGGGATGTTCCGGTTGTTTCAACGTCGGGCGGCGTGGCATCGTCGCCATGATGTTGGCGTTCTTTGTCGCGCTTCCGGGTGTGGCCCTTTACGCTGGTTACCATCTCGGCTTCTCCCAAGCCCGCACCTCGGTTCTCGTCTCCAATGGCATTGAGCATGAGTTGGACAGTCAGCGGGTCGCGATAGCGCACGCCAAGCGCGTCGCCGACGACAACCTCAATGCGTTGGCGCTGCGCTTGGGTCAGATGCAGGCGCGAGTGATGCGGCTGGACGCCCTCGGGCAACGGTTGACCGAAATGGCCGGGCTGGATGACGGTGAATTCAATTTCAACAATCCTCCGGGGGAAGGCGGACCGGAAAATCCGGCAGATACGCGTTCCTTGCAAGTTCCCGATTTCATTGCGATGTTCAATCAGCTGTCGAGGGAGATCGATGATCGCGGCAGCCAGTTGGGCGTGCTGGAAACGATGATGTTGAATCGCAACTTGCAGGCGGAAGTGATCCCGTCGGGCCGTCCTGTACGCCATGGCTGGATCTCCTCTACCTTCGGTATGCGTACCGATCCGTTTACCGGCCGCCTCGAGCATCACAACGGCATCGATTTTGCCGGCAAGGAAGGCTCGCAGATATTGGCGGTCGCCGCCGGCGTAGTGACCTGGGCGGGACCGCGTTTCGGCTACGGCAACTTGGTCGAGATCAACCACGGGAAGGGTTACGCCACCCGCTACGGCCACAACGAAAAGATTCTGGTCAAGGTTGGGGAAACGGTAAAGAAGGGGCAGGTGATCGCCCTGATGGGATCGACCGGCCGTTCCACCGGCCCCCATTGCCACTTTGAAGTGTTGCGCAACGGCCGCGCCGTCGATCCGGCGAAGTATATCCAAGCGAGTCGCTAATCCATGCGTCCGGCGCTAGTCCGGATGGTCACGTTTTAACCTCTTTTTTCCGCATTATCCCCGTTATCTGGGTTATCATTCGCCCTATTTTCCACGAATCGAAGCAAGCAATCCGATGGTTAGCAGATTTCTGAGCAAAGTGTTCGGTAGCCGCAACGAGCGGTTGGTCAAGCGGTTGCGTAAGATCGCCGTTGAAGTCAATGCGATGGAGCCGGAGCTGGAGAAACTCACGGATGAAGCCCTGCGCGGCAAGACCGACGAGTTCCGCGCCCGCTTGGCCCAGGGCAGTACGGTGGACGATTTGGTGCCCGAGGCCTTTGCTGTGGTGCGCGAGGCCGGCAAGCGCGTGTTCCAGATGCGTCATTACGACGTTCAGATGATCGGCGGCATGGTGCTCAACTACGGCAAGATTGCCGAAATGCGCACCGGTGAAGGTAAGACGCTGGTGGCGACGTTGGCGGCCTACCTCAATGCCCTTGGCGGGCACGGCGTGCACGTCATTACCGTCAACGACTATCTGGCAAAGCGTGATGCGGCGTGGATGGGCAAGCTCTATGGCTTTCTCGGTTTGACCACTGGCGTGGTCATCAGCGGGATGTCGTATGAGGACAAGCGCGCGGCGTACGCTGCGGACATCACCTACGGCACCAACAACGAATTCGGTTTCGATTATCTGCGCGACAATATGGCTTTCAGCGTGCAGGAGAAGGTACAACGCGGACTGAACTACGCGATCGTCGACGAGGTTGACTCGATTCTGATCGACGAGGCGCGCACGCCGTTGATTATTTCCGGCCCGGCGGAAGATAGTTCCGAACTGTACAAACGCATCAATACCATGATTCCCCATCTTGTGCGCCAGCAAGACGAGGACGGCCCGGGGGATTTCAGCGTCGATGAAAAAGCGAAGCAGGTGTATCTCACCGAAGACGGCCACGAGCGGGTCGAGGGATTGATGCTGAGCAACGGTCTGCTGGAGGAAGGCGACAGCCTTTACGACGCGGCGAATATCGGTCTGATGCATCATCTGAACGCTGCGCTACGTGCCCATGTGCTCTATCTCCGCGACGTGGACTACATCGTCAAAGAGGGCGAGATCGTTATCGTCGATGAATTTACCGGTCGCACCATGCCGGGGCGGCGCTGGTCGGATGGCCTGCACCAGGCGGTGGAGGCCAAGGAAGGAGTCGCGGTACAGAACGAGAATCAGACTCTCGCCTCCATCACCTTTCAAAACTATTTCCGTCTTTACAACAAACTGTCCGGCATGACCGGCACCGCCGACACCGAAGCGTACGAATTCCAGCAGATCTACGATCTGGAGGTGACGGTCATTCCCACCCACCGCCCGATGATCCGTCAGGATCTCGGCGATGTCGTCTATTTGACGGTTCCTGAAAAGTTTGCCGCGATCATTGAAGATATCAAGGAACGTCATCAGCTCGGCCAGCCGATCCTGGTAGGTACCGCATCGATCGAAGCGTCGGAATATCTGGCGCGCTTGTTGACGCAAGCCGGCATCACACATGAAGTGTTGAACGCCAAGCAGCACGAGCGCGAGGCCGATATCGTGGCGCAGGCCGGACGCCCGTATGCCGTGACCATTGCAACAAATATGGCGGGACGCGGTACCGACATCGTGCTTGGCGGTAGTCTGCAGACCGAGTTAGCGGCGTTGGGCGATATCGACGAAGAGACGGCGCGGCAGGTAAGAACGGAGTGGGAGCAGCGCCATGAGCAGGTACTGGCGTCCGGTGGTCTGCACATCGTAGGTACCGAGCGCCACGAATCCCGCCGCGTCGACAATCAGTTGCGCGGTCGAGCGGGACGTCAGGGCGATCCCGGTTCGACCCGTTTCTATCTGTCGTTGCAGGATAACCTGATGCGTATCTTCGCCTCCGACCGCGTTGCGTCATTGATGCAGCGGCTCGGCATGAACGAGGGCGAGGCGATCGAACACCCGTGGGTCAGCAAGGCGATCGAAAATGCGCAGCGCAAGGTCGAAGGGCATAACTTCGATATCCGAAAGGAAGTGCTGGAATACGACGATGTGGCCAACGACCAGCGCAAGGTAATCTACGAGCAGCGTAATGAGCTGATGGCGGAAGATGATATTTCCGACATCATCAAGGTGTTGCGTGAAGACGTACTGACCGGGGTCATCGACACCCATATTCCGCCCGAGAGCCTGGATGAGCAGTGGGATATTCCCGGGCTTGAATCTGTGCTGGAGCACGAGTTCGCTTTGAAGCTCGATATTCGCGGATGGCTCGATGCGGACGATGCCCTGCACGAAGAGACCTTGCGCGCTCGCATTCTCGCCGACGCCGAGCAGAGCTACGCCGAAAAGGAGGCGATGGCAGGGGCTGAGGTGCTGCGTCATTTCGAGAAGGCGGTGATGTTGCAGACGCTCGACACCCATTGGAAGGAACATTTGGCCGCAATGGACTATCTGCGCCAGGGCATTCATTTGCGCGGTTATGCGCAGGTGGATCCCAAGCAGGAATACAAGCGTGAGGCGTTCGAGCTGTTTAACCGGTTGTTGGAGCGGTTGAAGTACGAAGTCGTGACGGTCCTGTCGAAGGTGCAGGTGCGGGCTGAGGAGGATGTTGAGGCGGTTGAGGAGCAGCGCCGCGCGCCAATCCCGATGCAGTATCAGCACGCCGAGGTGTCGGCATTGGCCGAGGATATGGCGGTGACGGGAGACGAAAGTAAACCGTTCGTGCGGGAGGGGCGCAAGGTTGGCCGCAATGAGCCATGCCCTTGCGGTTCCGGCAAGAAGTACAAGCATTGCCATGGACAGATGGCGTAATCGAAAGGCGTGGTGATGGCCGTCGGATTTACGGGGTTGCCGGAGTTACTGCCGATTCGAGGGTTTCGCATCGGCGTGGCGTCCGCTGGGATCAAAACGCCCGGTCGGCGTGATCTGGTGGTGATGGAACTGGCGAGCGCTGCGACTTGTGCCGGCACGTTCACGCGCAACGCTTTTTGCGCTGCGCCGGTCAGTGTTGCCAAAGTACATATGGCGAGCGCCTCCACGCGCTATTTTTTGATCAATACCGGCAATGCGAATGCCGGAACCGGTCGCCCGGGTTTGGCTGCAGCCGAACAGAGTTGCGCCGCGCTGGCGGCTTTGGTCGGCTGTCGTCCCGAAGAGGTGTTGCCGTTTTCGACCGGCGTCATCGGCGAGCCCTTGCCGCTGCAAAAGATCGAGGCCGCATTGCCGCAGGCGACCGCCGCGTTGGCGGCCGACGGCTGGGCGGATGCGGCGCACGGCATTCTGACCACCGATACGGTTCCGAAGGGATGTTCGCGGCGCGTTGCGGTCGGCGGCGGCGAAGTGACCATTACCGGCATTGCCAAGGGTTCGGGCATGATCAGACCCGATATGGCGACGATGCTGGCGTTTGTGGCAACCGATGCAGGTATCGAAACCACCTTGCTGCAGCAACTGCTGGGAAGCGCAGTACGTCATTCCTTCAATCGCATTACCGTGGATGGCGATACCTCCACCAACGACTCGTGCATGCTGGCGGCGACCGGCGGCAGCGGCATCGAAGTTCGTTCCGGTTCCGCTGACCTTGAAACATTCCGTGCCGCCCTTACCGAAGTGTGTGAAGCGCTGGCACAGGCCATCGTCCGTGACGGCGAAGGGGCGACCAAGTTGATCACGGTAGAGGTAACGGGTGGCCGGGATGTGGAAGAGTGTGAGCAGGTGGCATATACCATCGCCCATTCGCCGTTGGTGAAAACTGCCTTTTTCGCTTCCGATCCCAACTGGGGGCGCATCCTGGCGGCGGTCGGACGCGCCGGCGTGCGGGATCTGGATCTCGATGCGGTAACCATCCACCTCGGCGATGTCTGCATCGTTCGTGACGGCGGGCGCGCCCCTGACTATACGGAGGAGCAGGGACGCAGGGTGATGGCTCAGAGCGAGATAAGCGTGTGCGTCGCTTTGGCGCGCGGCGATGCCGCGGTGCGGGTGTGGACCTGCGATTTTTCCTACGACTACGTTCGTATCAACGCCGAGTACCGTACCTGAGTCCGGCGCTTGCTTCCCGCTTCCCGTTATCCCGATTATCTGCATGTGGTTGCCGCCGCGATCGTCGATCGAGGTGGCAATGTCTTGATCGCGCGCCGTCCATCCCATCTGCATCAGGGGGATTTGTGGGAGTTTCCCGGCGGTAAAGTCGAACCGGGCGAGGATGCAACAGCGGCACTGGCGCGCGAATTGGATGAGGAACTTGGGATCGGCGTTACGCACGCCCGTCCGTTGATTCGCATACCGTACCGTTACCCGGAGCGCGCAGTGTTTCTGGATGTCTGGCTGGTCGATGGCTTTAGCGGTGAACCGCATGGCCGCGAAGGGCAGCCGGTGCGTTGGGTACCGCGGACCCGACTGTCCGGCTATGAATTTCCGGCCGCCAACCGCCGTATCGTCACAGCCTTGTCGTTGCCCGACCGTTATCTCATCACGCCTGAACCGGGTATGCCGGAAAACTGGCCGCGTTTTCTGGACCATCTGGCGGGTTGCCTGCGCGCAGGCATTACCCTGGTGCAACTGCGCGCAAAAACAGTTGCGCCGGCCGGCCTGACGGCGTTGGCGCAGCAAGTGCGCACCCTGTGCCATGATAACGGCGCCCGCCTGCTGTTGAATGCGGAACCGGCGCTGGCGCTGGCAAGTGGTGCCGACGGGGTACACTTGACCAGTCAGGCACTGCATGCGCAGCGCGTCAGGCCGTTATCGTCTGAACTGCTGGTAGCCGCGTCCTGCCATGCCGTTGCCGACGTGCATCACGCGGGCGCCATTGGCGCCGACTTCGTGGTGGTCTCCCCTGTCAAGCCAACCGCGAGCCATCCCGGTGCCGCCGGCATCGGATGGGCGTCGTTCGCACGGATCTGTGATGAAAGCCTTGTGCCGGTGTACGCGTTGGGGGGGATGGAGCGCGGCGATGTCATGACTGCGCAGGGATACGGCGGGCAGGGGATTGCCGCCATCAGCGGCCTATGGGACGGTTGCGGGAACGCACGCTAGTTAAACTGCGGTTCGCCGTCCTCGCGCGCGATCATGTCCGCCATATCGGCAGGTTCGCCCGCTATGGTATGGCTGCCATCGGCCCATGCACCCAGGTCGATGAGCCGGCAGCGTTCACAGCAGAACGGTCGCCATTTTTGCGCGGCGCTCCATTCAATCGTTTTGCCGCAAGTCGGGCAATTGACTTTTCCACTCATAAGGCACAACACGTCAGACGGAACGCCACGTCCTCGACCGCCTGTTGGGCGCGTTCATCCGCGCGTGATTCGAGGAAGCGCACGGCAAAACGGTGCTTGCCTCCGCTGACCTCGACATAATAGGGTGATTCGGCGGGTAGCGCGATACGTACCAACTGAAACGGGACACTGGGATCGAGATTGTGTTGGTATGCGCCGCCCGGTGCCGCTAGGTTTGCCGGCTCTGCGCTGTTGCGGATCAGTTTCAACACCAGCTCGATCGCCTGGCGTACCGTATCCAGGCTGGTCAGCCAGCGCTCCAGATCGGCATCGCGCCGCTCATGCGGCAGATGCAGCCATTGGTGATACACCGGCAAATCGAAATCGCAGGTTCCCCCGGGAATGCTGCTGCGCTGGCGGATCGTGTTGAGGAAATCGTTTTCGCGCAGTTCCTGTCCCAGCGGACCTTCCTTGTCGTGCAATACGGTGCGCAGCTTGGTGAGCCAGTGCAGGATGTTCTTTAGCTGGGCGTGATCGACGCCGGGCGTTTCGCTGAGCCGGCCGAGGCTGGAGGCGTGTCGTTCCAGTTCCTTGATCAGTTCGGTTTTGAGATCGCCACGGCCGAATACGGTGAGGATGTCCATCATATTGGTAATGACGGAACGGCTGTCCCATACGGTGGCGCCGGACATGAAGTGTTTGATTTGACGAAACAGAAATTCCAGGCGCAGAAAGGTCCGGACGCGCTCGTTCAATGGATGTTCGTATGTGACGTAACGTTGCAAAGAGCGGTACCAGAACGTTATCGGTTGATTATGGATCGGCTGCAGGCGGATGTTCCGCTACGCCCTTTGCGAGGCGAGTGCGAGATATCTCCGGTGCAGCCGCTCGACCTGCAACCGCAACCGGTCCAGATCGCCATCGTTGCTGATGACGTCGTCCGCCGCGGCGAGCCGTGCTTCACGGGCGCATTGAGCGTCGATTATAGCACGCACGTCGGCTTCCGCTGCGCGGTCCCGCGTTGTCGCGCGCCGTAGCTGCAATTCGAGCGGCGCGTCGACGACCAGAATGCGGTCCACATCGTCAAGCCATCCGGCCTCGATGAGCAACGGTATCACGATAAGGCAATAGGGCTCCCGTTGCGAACGTGCCCAGGCGGCGGCCTCGGCGCGGATCAGCGGATGGAGGATCTGTTCGAGTTCGCGGCGTTTCTCCGGTGCGGCAAAGACGATGTCGCGCATTGCGCTGCGGTCGAGTTCGCCGGATGGGGCGAGAATCCCGGCGCCGAACGCCTGCCGGATTCGGGTCAGCGCGGGTTGTCCCGGCCGCACCAGTTGCCGCGCGATTTCGTCGGTATCGATAACCGGGACGCCCAAGGCGAGGAACAGCCGGGCGACGGTGGATTTGCCGCTGCCGATGCCCCCGGTGATGCCAATGCGCAGCGCCATGTTCCCGCTCAGCCGAGTCCGACCCAGCGTAGATAGGCGTTATTGATCGCCGGTCCCCACAGCATGGCGATCCATCCTGCCACGGCGAGGTAGGGGCCGAACGGGATGGGAATTTGACGCTGGTGGCCGCGGAACAGAATCAACGCTATTCCGACGATGGCCCCTACCAGCGACGACAGCAGGATCACCGCAGGCAGATACTGCCAGCCGAGCCATGCGCCGAACAGCGCCAGCAGCTTGAAATCGCCATGGCCCATCCCCTCCTTGCCGGTGAGCAGGCGGAACAGGTGATAGACCGACCACAGCGACAGATAGCCGGCCATGGCGCCGATGATGCTGTCGTGGCTCGACGTGAAGATGGCGAACACGCTCGCCCCGATACCCAGCCATAGAACCGGCAGGGTGATGTCGTCGGGCAGCAGTTGGTGATCGAGATCGATGAAGCTCAGGGCAACCAGGGCCCAGGTCAGCAGCAGGGCGAGCAGCGCCTGCCAGCCGAAGCCGAAGTGCCAAACCACCACACCGCTCAGCACGGCCGTCAGCAGTTCCACCAGCGGATAACGCAGGGAGATCGGCGTGCCGCAATGCTTACACCTTCCCTTTTGCAGCAGGTAGCTGACGATGGGGATGTTTTCCAGCGCGCCGATTGAGTGACCGCACTTGGGACAGCGTGAGCGCGGGACGATCAGGTTGAAGGGGGGCGAAGAGGCGACTTCCGCCGCTGCATCGAGATTCAATAGCTCGTTGCACTGCGAGCGCCACGATGCCTCCAGCATCAGCGGCAGACGGTAGATGACGACATTGAGGAAACTCCCGACCAACAGGCCAAGTATGACGGTGACGGTGATAAAAACGGCGATGTCTTGCCTGAACAGCGTAATTAGGTCTGAAATCATCGGTAGGTGGTTCGCCTGCGGCTAAACGAGTCGCCTTGGTTAAGTTCTCAAGTATCCGGAATAACGAGTTGAGTTGCTTCTGCTCCATCGGTGCCGGTCGTACCACTTTCCGCCAATAACGATCGGGGCATTCGGACCATTCTGACTTATTGTCATCTATAGCTTTGATACACGACTACGAAACGACGGAACCCAGTTTGAAGATGGGCAGGTACATCGCGATGACCAGCGTACCAATCATTCCGCCCAGGACGACCATAATCAGCGGTTCCATCAGGCTGCTGAGTCCGTCCACGGCGTTGTCCACCTCCTCCTCGTAAAAGTCGGCGACCTTGCTGAGCATGGTGTCGATCGAGCCCGCCTCTTCGCCGATGGCGACCATCTGCACCACCATATTGGGAAAGAGGTCTCTCTGTCCCATGGAGGCCTGGAGCGAGGTGCCGGTGGCCACCTCTTCCCGTATCTTGAGGACCGCTTTGCCGTAGACCACGTTGCCGACCGCGCCGGCGACCGAGTCCAGCGCCTCCACCAACGGCACGCCGGCGGCGAACATCGTCGCCAGCGTGCGCGCGAAACGGGCGATGGCGGCCTTGTTCAGGATCGCGCCGATGACGGGGATCTTCAGCGACATCCGCTGCAGCCCCTCGTTGAAGGCCGGTATCCGCTTCTTGGCCTGGATCAGGCCATAGATGCCGAGGCCGAGGCCGCCGAAGATCGCCCACCAATAACCGATAAATATTTTCGACAAATGGATAACGGCCAGCGTCAGCGCCGGCAGGTCGGCGCCGAAACTGGAAAACAGCGTCTGGAATTGGGGAATGACGAAGATCAGCAGGATCGCCGCGATAACGAAGGCGACTATCAATACCGCCGTGGGATAGAACATGGCCTTCTTGATCTTGCCCTTGATCGCCTCGGTCTTTTCCTTGTAGGTGGCGATCTTGTCCAGCAGGTTGTCGAGGATACCCGCCTGTTCGCCGGCATGGACGAGATTGCAGGTCAGGGGATCGAATTGCATGGGGTGCTTGCGCAGGGCGTCGGCCAGGGCGACGCCCCCCTCGACATCGGTTTTGATGGCCATGACCAGGTCGCGCATGCCCGGATTTTCGTGTCCGCGGCCGATGATATCGAACGCCTGCACCAGCGGTACGCCCGCCGCCATCATGGTGGATAGCTGCCGCGAGAAGATGGCGATGTCCTTGGCGCTCACCCTCTTCGAGCCGCCGAACAGGGGCTTGCTCTTCTTTTTGATCTTGAGCGGCGTAATACCCTGGCGGCGCAGCTCCGCCTTGGCCTGATTTTCATTCAGGCTGTGCAGCTCGCCCTTGACGCGGTGCCCGCGCTTGTCCGTTCCCTCCCACAGGAAAGCGTTCGGCTCTACCTTTTTTCCCGCCATGGCTAATCCTTCGTAACGCGGTTAAGTTCTTCCAGTCCGAGCAGGCCCGCTTTGACCTTTTTCAGCCCGGAGTCGCGCAGATCGGCGACACCTTCCTTCTTGGCCTGGTCGGCCAAATCCATCGCATTGCCCCCGGTCATGATGATGCGCCCCATCTCCTCGGAGACGGGCATCACCTGATAGATACCGACGCGGCCCTTGTAGCCGTCATTGCAGCGGTCGCAACCGACCGGCTTGTAGACTACGAGATTGGGGATGTCCTGTTCTGTGAAGCCCTCCTCAAGCAGCGCCTCCCGCGGTATCTCTTCCGGCGCCTTGCAGTGGTTGCACAGCCGCCGTGCCAGTCGTTGCGCGATGATCAGATTGACCGCCGAGGCGATGTTGTAGGGGGCGACCCCGATGTTGACCAGCCGCCCGAGGGTCTGGGGGGCGTCGTTGGTGTGCAGGGTCGACAGCACCAGGTGTCCGGTCTGCGCGGCCTTGATGGCGATTTCCGCCGTTTCCAGGTCGCGGATCTCACCCACCATGATGACGTCCGGGTCCTGGCGCAGGAAGGCCTTGAGGGCGGCGGCGAAGGTCAGTCCTACTCTGGGGTTTACGTTTACCTGGTTGATGCCGGTGAGGTTGATTTCGGCCGGGTCTTCCGCGGTCGATATGTTGCGGTCCGGGGTGTTGAGGATATTGAGGCCGGTGTAGAGGGAGACCGTCTTGCCGCTGCCGGTGGGGCCGGTGACCAGAATCATGCCGTAGGGCTTGGCCAGCGCCGACATATAGAGATCCTTCTGGTCGGGCTCGTAGCCCAGGACGTCGATGCCGAGCTTGGCGCTGGAGGGGTCGAGGATACGCAGCACGATCTTCTCGCCCCATAGCGTCGGGCAGGTGCTGACGCGAAAGTCGATGGCGCGGTTCTTGGAGAGGACCATCTTGATGCGGCCGTCCTGCGGCACGCGCCGCTCCGAGATGTCCAGGCGCGACATCACCTTCAGGCGCGCCGAGAT
>OFHG01000014.1_pt1 | contig 88248 bp, 90 predicted proteins | sample 1521931 | NCBI WGS metagenome assembly OFHG01 (sample SAMEA2468438, study PRJEB22500) | soil metagenome | biome: Glassland; feature: Farmland; material: Clay | place: Australia | collected 2013-01-31 | depth 0.55 m
CCGGCGTCAATCCATTCTTGGAACCAAACGCCTGCTTATCCCCCAACACCTTCGCCAGCTGTGCCGTCACGCCGGACAGATCGCCGGCCATGCGATAGGCATCGGCCATATAGGTCGGGTTGGTGTAAGCCACCTGCAACACACCGTTGACGTCGGTCACCGACGCGCGCTGCGCCGCGCCGTAACCGCCGAAATCGGATTTGGCGGCATTCTGCTTCAACGCGTCATTGGTAAAGGCGATCACCGTCGCCGTCGGATAGGGGCTGTAGGAGCCGACCACCTCGAACCCGCCGGCGGTCAGCTTCTGCTTCACGTCAGCCACGGCCGCGGCCATGGCGCCCTTGGTGGTGTAGGCCAGGATAAACGGTTTCAATTTTTGATCGGCCTGCGCCGTCGCAACAGCGGCAATCGCCAGCAGGCCTATGAGCACTCCCTTCCACAGAGCTTTCATGGGTGTGTACCTCTTTATCGTTTTATGTTTCCACACTGTGCAAACAAAGGGGTGGCGGAGGAACCGCCACCCCTGTTCAGTCACTGCAACAGACTGCGCATTGCAACTTAGAAGCGATGGCTGTACATCAGCTGCCAGTTGGTCTGCGAGTGGGTGATCTTCAAGCCCTGATTGCTAGCGGGGTTGGTACCGGTCACACTGACTTGCGGCACGATGCTCAAGGAGAAGTTGACGTCGCTGGCTTTGTTGATGGCATAACCGAAACCGGCGGTATAGCTGTTCTCGATGATCGCCGGGAACAGGTAGTTGACGGTGGAGTTGGGGATCGGATTGTCGGTCAGGTTCACACCGGCCCGCAGAGTCCAGGCATCGGTTGCCGCGTAGGCGCCGCCTACTTCAACCACGGTCTGATCCTTCCAGTTCTGGTACATCACGGCATCAAGATCGGCGCCATTCATACCTGCCATGGCACCGGTGTTACCCGCACCGGTAAAGACCATGTGGAAGTTCTTCATCACCTCCGACCACTGGATCTGCTTGACGTCGGCGGCCACCATCCACTTGCTGTTCGGCTTGTAGGAGAGACCCAGGCCGTAGGTAGCCGGCCACTGGAAGTTCTTGACCTTATAGTCGCCGGACAGGGTCACGACACCCGCGTTCTGGGTTGCGAGGGCCATACTGCCGCTGCCGCTCAGGTCACCCAGGCTGGTCTCCGACTGGTAGACACCACCGATGGTCAATGACGGGTTGACCACATAGGTGAAGCCGATTTTGGCGGCAAAGCCGCCGGCGCTGGCCTTGCCGGTATAGGGGCTGTTGTCGGTGAAGTTGAAGTAGCCGCCGTAGATGTTGCCGGTCATGCCTGACATCCCGGGCAGTGCCTGGACTATCGTGCCGGAGATTTTACCGGCCGAGTCACCGCCGGGGGCCATCATACCCGCCATACCCGTCGTTGCAGAACCATACGGCATCGCCATCTGCAGGTCCATTGAGGCATGCACGTAGTCGATACTGCCGCCGACCGTAAGCTGATCATTGACATTGTAGGCGATGGGCACCAGCAGGCGCATCACGCCCACTTCCGAGCGCTCCCGCCAGCTGGAAACCATGGCGGGGTTGCCGCCGGCCCCCTGAATTGTCATCTGGGTAAAGGCGGTACCCGGACCACCGTGATCGTACTGGGTACCCATACCGCCCTGGGCAAAGGCACCGACGCCCCAGGTAAGCTGGCCGTTCTTCTTCGCCCAGCCGACGGCGGGCATGAAGAAGGCATCGGCACTGGAACTCCACGACTTACTCATCGCCGGATAGGAGGTCTTGACGTCGGGAGACATCTCACCGAGGGCGAGGTCCAGGCGATTGCCGTCGGACATCAGACCCAGGGTGGCGGGGTTGTTCATCATCGCGGCCGTGCCGTTGTCATAGGCCATGGAGGCGCCGCCCATGGCGGTCGCGATCGGGCCGTAACCTTCCAGATCCATACCGTTGGTGGCAAATGCACTGAGGGGGGCGGTACAGGCCGCGGCTACCGCCAGAGCAAGTAAGCGCTTGGAATTCTTCATTCGGTTTCTCCTTGTACACCTGTGGAAATACGTTGTTGTTAGCTGTCTTCTTTCATTTGTTGTTTTTATCGACCCCGACACGATATGGGGGGTGTTTTACCGTGTCAAGCAACGACCACTATTTAAGTATTTGAGCATATTAGCGTTTTCTAACTAACAATACGGATCAAGGGGTTATTGACGGCAAGATTTATAGATGAATTTCCTGCGTACCGTAACTGCCCGACCGGCGTGGCAGATTTCAGACGTGTTGGAAAGTATCCACAGGTGAGGCATGGCAATAAGTAAAACGATGCAGTCCATGCCGGGACGCACCGCCGCGGCAGACGCACGGCGTGCTGCCGGTACACGCTGTCCCGGATGATGCAGCGGAGCAACCCCGATCACGCATCGGAGTCACTACAACGCCGAGAGGTCCAGGCGACGGGCAAAAAGAACCCCGCCGAAGCGGGGTTCTTTTTGCCTCGACACCGAACGGATCAGATGTAGAGACAGACGTCGGACTCGCCGGCGAACTCGAAGAAAGTGGCGGCGCCGCCGAACTCCAGACCGCTGATGAAGTCGGACGGGTTCATATCGAACAGGTCCACGGTCATCTGGCAGGCGACAAACTTCACTTCCGCCTCCTGACACAGTTCGCGCAGATCCTCCAGGCTGGCGACGCCTTTGGCCTTCATCTTGGCCTTCATCATCGCCGTCATGATGGATTCCATGCCCGGAAGCGCCGTACCCAGCACCGGGAACCACTTGTCCATACCCATCGGCATCGGCATACCGGGATTGCCCAGCGGGGAGACCTTGAGCTTCAGATTCTTCTTCACCAGCTGCAAGCCGTAGAAGGTGAAGAAAATCTGCACGTCGTAACCCAACGCAGCAGCAGTCGATGCCAGAATGAACGGCGGATAGGCCCAGTCGAGCGTACCCTTGGTGGCGATAATCGCCAATTTCTTCTGATCAGCCATACGAGCCCCCTCCTCTATTATTTTAATTAGGCCTTCTTGATCAGGAACGCAAACTTGCCGCCTTCTTCGCCGGAAGAGAGCAGGGTGTTACCGGTCTGCTTGGCAAAGGCTTCAAAGTCTTTCACGGAACCCGGATCGGTAGCGATAATCTTCAGCACCTGTCCGGACCCCATGCCACCCAGGGTCTTTTTGGCGCGCAGGATGGGCAGCGGGCAGTTCAGGCCGGAAGCATCAAGTTCTTGATCGAAGTTCGCCATTATTACGTCTCCTCAGGCTTAGGACGGTTTACAGAAAAGCGAGCCCAAACAGGCCCGCCCATTAGAATACAATCGGGAACTTATATGACAAACCAGGGGGCCAAAGCAAGTTTAGCCCCCCTATCCAAAAGGGATATGCCGGACTGCGCCACGCCCTTCGACCAAGCCGGAACCGGCCCACGCCATCCCGTTACGCGACAGCCAAACCGCCCTGCAGCCAAGCCATGATGCCGCCGCGCATGTTATAGACGTTGGACTTGCCCAGGGATGAGAGGTAAGCGCACGCTTGCGCCGAACGCGCGCCGGTACGGCAATAGAAGACCACTTCCGAGTCGTCCGGGATCTTGTCGAGGCTCATGGGGAGCAGGTGCAGCGGGATATTGGTCGCCCCCGGTATGACGCCGGCCGCCACCTCCATCGGGCTACGGACATCGATGAGCTTCACCCCATGGTGCTGCGCATCCAACAGGCGCTTCACGTCAAATATCTCGATTTCTTTGATGTTAAACATGATGTATGCGTTATCCAAAATAGTATATTAGGAATTGCTAATATTTTATGGGTCCGCCCTGCCGATTTCAATCTCTACTTGATACAACCGCACAACAAACCGACCGGGTCCATATCCGTATGGCCACCGTGTGCGCATCCCGCCACTGTGACCGATTTCCGCCCGGAGCGGGCAAAAGCTGTTAGTCTTGCAACGTAGCCCGATCATCCACCGGTTTTTTGTACTTATCGTGAAACTGCGCTCCCTAGCCGTCGCCGGCATCCTCTCCTGCTTCGTTCCCACTGTGGTCGCCAACGCGGCAGATGCGCTCGCCCTGCCCGACATCGGCGACAGTTCCTCGGCCGTGCTGACGCCGGCGGACCAACAACACATTGGCCGGGACATGATGCGCAGCATCCGTGATTCGGGAAGACTGATTGACGATCCGGAAATCGAAAACTACATCCAGGAGATCGGCCACCGCCTGGCTTCCGCCAGCCCCCAGGGCGGCAGCTTTAACTATTTCGTAGTGCGCGATCCGACGATCAACGCATTCGCGATGCCCGGCGATTATATCGGCATTAACAGTGGCCTGATCCTGGCCACCCAGAACGAAAACCAGCTCGCCGCGGTCCTCGCCCACGAAACGGCCCACGAAATTCAACATCACCTGGCACGCAGCTACGCCGAGGCGAAGAGGATGAACCTGCCGCTCACCGCCGCAGTCTTGGCGGCCATCCTGCTGGGCTCCAGAGACCCGCAGGCGGGGCAAGCCGCACTTGCCGCGACCATGGGCGGTGCCGGCGACTCACAACTGGCATCCAGCCGCGCCCACGAAAGCGAGGCCGACCGCGTCGGCATGGACCTGCTGGCCACCGCGGGTTTCGACCCCTACGGCATGCCTGACTTCTTCGAACAGTTGCAACAGCACTTTCGTTTTTCCGACGGCGCGGTCCCGGCCTACCTGATCGATCACCCGGTGACTGCGGACCGCATCGCCGACGCACGCAATCGTGCCGCCCAATATCCCCGCGTACACTACGTCAGCAGCGTCAATTACCACATCATCAAGGCGCGGCTGCGGGTACTGGGGGCCACTGACGTCTCCGCGCTGCTGAAGCAGATTACGTCGGAATTGAAGAACGGCAATTACAACGACGACATCGGCGAGCACTATGCCTACGCCCTGGCTCTGGAGAAGAACGGCAAATACGCGGAGGCGCGTCAGCTCTTGCATAAAATGCTGCAGGACGATCCCGGTCGCATCGCCTACATGTTGTTGCTCGCCGAGGTCGACGCACAGTCCAAACAACCGGCCGCGACCCGCGCATTATACAAACATGGCCTCGGGCTCTATCCCGGCAATGCCCTGCTCACCTTGGGTTATGCCAAATTCATGATGCAGCAGGGTGAGAACAAGCAGGCCGCCGCGATGCTCGACGAGTTCACGCGCATGCACGACGATGCCCCTCCCAGGGCCTACGAGATGCTGGCGAATGCCGAAGATCAAACTGGGCGGAAGGGCATATCGCACATCGCCCTCGCGGATTACTACACCCGCATTGGGGAAATACCCACTGCCATCGAACAACTTCACCTTGCCCGCCGCGGGCACGACCTCGATTTCTATCATGAGTCGATCGTGGAGGCCAAACTCAAACAGCTGCAGCAGCAGGTTCCTACCAAGAAGCACGACTCCGACCGGAAAAAAAATTCTCGCTAGGCGGGAATAAATGCCATCCCCAACGCAACTATTCACTACAAGCGGAATAACGACGCGGCGCCGAGTTTCTATAGAACTTTAGCAACTTCTAATAAAGGCGGTGAATGGTAAAAGCCGTGCATATTGCGCTTGTGTTACGAGTCCCGTTGGGTACTATGTCCGTTATCCGCCGCACATGTGTCGCAGGCATGAGCGGCGAGGGAACGAGCAGCGTATCGAGTGATAACGTCAGCAGACTGAAGTTGAAACCAGGCACATAATCTGGTGCAACGAAAAAACACCTATAAACATCGCTATAGCATCGCGCTCCTGACATGGAGCGCACCACAAGACCAACGAGGAGGAAACGATGAGGAAGCCCGCTAAACTATTCGTCGCTGTGAGCGCCACGCTGGCCGTACTCGGGGCCCTTGCCTTTTCCGCGCAGGCATCCGCCGCCGACCAGTCAGAGATGGTCGCCGCGGGCAAAAAGATCGTCAATAACCGCAAGGAGGGCAATTGCCTCGCCTGCCATGACATCAAAGGCGCCATGCTGCCCGGCAACATCGGTCCGGCGTTGGTCAACGTCAAACAACGCTTCCCCGACAAGGCCAAACTGTTTGCCCAAATATGGGACCCGACCAAGAACAACCCGCGCACGATCATGCCCCCGTTTGGACGCAACGGCATCCTGACCAAGGCGCAGATCGAAAAAGTTGTCGACTATATCTACACCCTTTAACCAAGAATCAAATCAACAGGAGTCTGTAACGTGAATACCAAGCGCAGAACTTTCCTTAAGGGTACTCTCGCCGGTAGCGCCGTCGCCGTTGCCGTTGGTGCCGGCCTGCTCAATCCGCGTCAGGCGCTGGCCGCTACATGGCCGAAGAGCGCTTTCGATTCCAAAGACGTCGCCGGCGCATTGCAGGGACTGTTCAACACAGACCTCACCATCCCTAGCGCGGACATCGACATCAGAGCGCCCGACATTGCCGAAAACGGCGCCGTGGTACCGGTGACCATATCCACCAAAATGAAAGGTGTCTCGTCCGTCAGCTTGATCGTGGAAAAAAACCCCAACCCGCTGGCTGCGGTCTTTAACCTGGCGAGCAACACGCTCCCCGACGTCTCAACTCGCGTCAAGATGGGCAAGACCTCCAACGTCATTGCCATCGTCAAGGTCGGAGACAAGACGTACAGTGCCCGCAAGGAAGTCAAGGTCACCATCGGTGGTTGCGGCGGTTAATGCCTTTTGCCGAAAACCAACACGAGCTTAAGTGTCAGAGGAATTCATAACATGTCAGATACGATCAAAATCCGCGCCACCGTCAACGGTGACATCTGCACGGTCAAATCTCTCATCAAGCACCCGATGGAAACCGGTCAGCGCAAGGACAAAAAGACCGGGAAAATCATCCCCGCCCATTTCATTCAGGAAGTTAACTGCGAACACAACGGCAAGAACGTCCTGAATGCCGACTGGGGTGTCGCCATTTCCAAAAATCCTTACCTGTCGTTCGAATTCACGGGGGCAAAACCAGGCGACAAGGTGACACTTAGTTGGTCCGACAACAAAGGTGAGAAGGACTCGATCACCACCCAGATTAGCTAAGCACCCCTAATAATAACTATCCCACCACACGCCCATAGCGAGGAGTCAGGATATGAAATTATTGCTAACAACGGCGACGGCACTGGCTTTATTGCTCGGTACGCCGTTCGCCGCCCAGGCCTCTACGCCGAGGCAGGATCTGAAGCAGTTCCGGGAATACTTCATGGCGAAGTTCCCGGGCCTTGCCCTCAATCAATTCGGCAACGGCGTCTATGCGATCGATTCTGACGCACGCTCATCATGGGAGGATTTGATGAACTTCCCTCCCTACGATGATGAACTGCAACATGGCAAGAAGCTGTTCCACACACCGTTCGCCAACGGCAAGACCTACGCAAGTTGCTTTGCACACGGCGGCATCGGCATTCGTCAGCACTATCCCTACTTCGACAGCAAGACCGATCAGGTCGTGACTCTGGAGTTGGCCATCAACGACTGCCGCGTCAAGAACCACGAGAAGAGGCTACCGTGGGAGAAAGGAGATCTTGCGGATATCTCCGCGTACATGGCCTCGACTTCGGACGGCAAGAAGATGGACATCAAGGTGCCCAACGACCCGCGCGCGCTGGCGTGGTACGAAGAGGGTAAGCGCTTTTTCTACATGAAGCGCGGACAACTCAACATGTCATGTGCCGATTGCCACGTTTACAACGCCGGCAAACGCATTCGCGCCGATACGTTGAGCCCAGCCCTGGGCCACGCCACCCATTTCCCGGTCTACCGCCTGAAGTGGCAGAACCTCGGTACCATCGACCGGCGCTATGGCGGCTGCAACAAACAGGTTCGAGCCAAGCCGTTCCCGGCGCAAAGCAAGGAATACCGGGCGTTAGAGTATTTCGAGAGTTATATGAGCAACGGCATCGCCGTCAACGGCCCTGCGCTGCGCAAGTAACATATAGCGATGACGTTCCATTAGACCCGGTTTCGGCCGGGTTTTTTCATTTCCGATTGCGGTTTGAAATCGTTATACGTGGCAGTTCCGTTGCCGCGCATTTTGACGTAACAAAGGCATTGCGCATCAGATCGGCAACAGCGCGTCCAATCGTTTCTTCTGTACGGCAAAGGTGCCGTATAGCACCTCAGCGCCGATGACGGTGATTGGGGCGATGCGCACGCCGTAGCGTGCCTTGGCCTCGTCGGCCACCCCGGGGGCGGAGATGTCGCGCTCCTCGAAGGCAATTTCATGCTGTTGCAGATAGCCCCTGACCGCGATGCAGTCCGGACAACCGGGAGAGGTATAAAGCAGTACCGACGGCGCCATCGCGTTACTCTTGCTCCGCCTCGTAACCCTCCTCGGCGACTGCGGCGATCAATGCCGCCACCGGCGCATCGCCATGCACCACGGCCGCGCCGGGTTTCAGCGTCACCTCGGCCTTCTCCACGCCCGGAACTTTCTCCAACGCCTTGGTCGCGGCGCTCACGCAGTGGCCACAGGTCATGCCGGTAATCTTCAGTTTGATCTCGCTCATGGTTTTGCTCCTTTCGTTATGTAATCAGTGCGCCGGTGCCGCATCGGCCGGCGCGGTGCTGCGAAAACCTTGCAGGCGCTTGAGCCTGAGGCTGTTGCCCAACACGAAGACCGACGACATGCCCATGGCCACGCCGGCCAGCATCGGGTTGAGATGAATCCCGATCGGCGCGGCCACGCCGGCCGCCACCGGGATCAGCAGGATGTTGTAAATAAATGCCCAGAACAGGTTGCCGCGGATCGTCCGCAGGGTGCGGCGGGCGGCGACGATCGCCGTCACCACGCCGCCGAGCTGGCCGTGGGTCAGGGTGACGTCCGCCGCCTCCATGGCGATGTCGGTGCCGGACGCGAGCGCGATGCCGACATCCGCCTGGGCCAGCGCCGGGGCGTCGTTGATGCCGTCGCCGACGAACACCACCTTGCGCCCGCCCTGTTGCAGGTTCTCGACCACCTGATTCTTACCCTGGGGCAGCACCTCGGCGTGCACCTCGTCGATGCCGAGCTGCTGCGCCACCGCGCGTGCGGTACGCTCGGCGTCGCCGGTGACCATGACGATGCGCAGCCCCATGCGGCGCAGCTCCGCAACCACCGCCGCCGACTCTGCCTTGACCGGATCGGCGACCGCGACCAGACCGAGCACCTGCTGTTCCGCGGCCACGAACACCACGCTCCGTCCCTGGGCCTCCAGCGTCCGGGCCTCGCCCGTCCAGCGCGGCTCCACCGGGATAGCATTGGAATCCATAAAACGCCGCGCACCGACCCGGACCAGCCGGTCCTCGACGCGGCCGACGATGCCGTAACCGGCCACCGCCTGGAACTCTTCCGCCGCCGGCAGTTCGAGGCCGCGCGCCCGCGCCCCCTCGACGATGGCGTGGCCCAAAGGATGCTCGGAGGCCGCCTCCAGCGCCGCCGCCAGGCGTAGAACCGTAGCCTCATCATCGGCGGCCACCTCGGTCACCGCCGGCCGGCCGGCGGTGAGGGTGCCGGTCTTGTCGAACAGCACGGTATCCACCAGCGACAGCGCCTCCAGCGCCTCGCCCTTGCGGAACAGCACCCCCATCTCCGCGGCCCGTCCGGTGCCGACCATAATCGCCGCCGGCGTCGCCAGCCCCATGGCGCAGGGGCAGGCCACCACCAGCACCGCCACCGCCGCCACCAGGGCCAGGCTGACGTTGCCGCTCAGCCACATCCACGCCGCGAAGGCGATCAGAGCGATGACGATCACCGCCGGGCTGAAGATGCGCACCACCCTGTCGGCCACCCCCTGGATCGGTAGCTTGCCGGTCTGGGCCCGCTCCACCAGACTGATGATCTGCGCCAGCACCGTGTCGCGGCCCACCGAGGTGGCCTCGAATACCAGGCGCCCATCCTGATCCACCGTGCCGCCCACCACCGGGTCGCCGCTCGTCTTCGTCACCGGCAGCGGCTCGCCGGTCAGCATCGATTCGTCGACGTTGGCGCGCCCCTCCACCACCTGTCCGTCCACCGGGATACGCTCGCCGGGCCGCACCACCAGGCGGTCGCCCACCCGCAGCTGCGCCACCGGCACCTCCTCCTCGACACCCTCCGCGTTCAGGCGACGAGTGGTCTTGGCCTGCAACCCCGCCAGCTTGCGGATCGCCGCCGAGGTGCGCCCCTTGGCCAACGCCTCCATATATTTTCCCAGCAACACGGCGGCGATCACCACCGCGGCGGAGTCGAAATAGACGTGGCGCGCCTCGGGCGGAAACAGCCCCGGCAGCACCAGCACCGCCACGCTGTAGACCCAGGCCGCGGCGGTGCCGCTGGCCACCAGGGAATTCATGTCCGGCGACAGGTGACGATAGGCGGCCCAGCCCGGTTGGAAGAAACGCCGCCCCGGCCCGGCCAGCACCACCGTGGCCAGCACCAACTGCACCCACATCCAAAAGTGGGGCAGCGGGCTGGCGGCGGCGAGGAGATGAGCCCATCCGGGGATAAACTCCGCCCCCATGGAGAGCAACAGGATCGGCACCGCAAACACAGCGGCGATGAACACGTCGCGACGCAGCCCGCGCACCGCACGCCGGTGGCCGTCGTCCCCTTCGGCCGAACCGCCTTCGTCCATACGGCGCGCCGCGTAGCCCGCCTCCACCACTGCGGCGATCAGGGTCTCGGCATCGGTCATGGCCGGCGCGTAACGCACATGCGCCCGCTCGGTGGCGAGGTTGACGGTCGCCTCGATCACGCCGGGGGTACGCCGCAGCGCCCGCTCGACGCGACCGACACAGGAGGCGCAGCTCATCCCCTCCACCGCCAGCTCCGCCTCGCTCAGTACCGGCGTGTAGCCCACCTCGGCGATGGCGGCGGCGATCTGCTCCGGCTGGAGCTGCTGCGGATCGAAATGCACCTCGGCCCGCTCGGTCGCCAGATTGACGGCCGCCGCCTTCACCCCCGGCAGCTTGTTCAGCGCCCGCTCCACCCGCGCGCTGCACGAGGCGCAGGTCATACCTTCCACATCGATCTCAAATTCGGCCATGGCCGTCTCCTAGAACCTCATCGCCAAAAACACCGCTGTAACCGAGGGGAACACGGGAGGAGCTACTGCCAACACACGGAAAAACTGGGCCTTTCACCCCATCGATGTCCCCGTGTTCCCCGCGTCCCCGTGGTTCATGTCCTTTAGTCGTCGTCCGCCTGCAGCGCCCCGAGAATCGGGCAGTGCTCCGTGGCACCGTGACCGGGGCAAGCGTCTGTCAGCGCCGCCAGTCCCTGCTTCATCCGTTCCAGGTCGTCAATCTTGGCCTGGATACCCGCGATCTTCGCCTGCGCCAGCGCTTTCACTTCGGCCATATCGCTCTCCGGGTAGGCGTGCAGCGACAGCAGCTGGGCGATCTCGTTGAGCGAAAACCCCAGCACCTGCGCCCGCCGGATGAAGCGCAGGCGGCGCTCCGCCTCATCGCCATAGAGGCGATAATTGGCGGCGGTGCGTTGACTTGGCGCGATCAGACCGAGGCGCTCGTAATAGCGCAGCGTCTCCGCAGTCAGTCCCGCCTGGCGCGCCAACACACCGATGGTCATACCGTCACGCATGGCTGGATACCCCCGTGGTAGCCTTGAAATCAACTCTACACCCTAAAGTAGACTCCAAGGTCAAGGGTTGGGTTCCGGAAAAGGATACGAACCCCTGACAGACGTCATTGGGTGGCGGCGTCGCGCCGGGTGTTCCCGCGAACGCTCCGTTGGGTGGAATCAGTTGAATCCCGATTATGGGTGCGCAATCACGCCGAACTGATGGTCTGTCCCGCCCCGGTTGTTATTTTCAGGCAACCGCGAAAACAATAGACAGAACCTGCCGCGTCCCTCATTTTCGTTTCTTCGCGTAAACTACATTTGTCAGGGACTTGGGGACATCCGGTAAACATCGACATCGCTACGAATGCGATAACGGCAAATGAGATAACGCTATGAATATCCAAATGGTCAGGAAGACAGTGGTCGCGGCATGTATGGCCCTGGCGATCGTGCTTGGGATATTTTCACTTCTGCTTTTCGTCCATTTCCACGACGGCGATACACCCGCTTCCAACAGTCACGCTATGACCGTCTACCTGACCGACAGCGCACACCACATCTTCCTCGCGCTCCAGTGCGGCGCCTACGCTGCCTTCCTCATCGGATTCCTGTTGAACAAGAGGTGGTGCGTGTTCACCGACCTGCTGGAAGAACTCATGGGCAAGCAGCGTGACAAGATGTTGCGCGACCGTGAGGATGGATGACAGGCGTGTCTGAACGGCTCGTGATGGGGCTCTGATTTACACTACATTAGGTCAGTGATAACTCGGAGAGGTGCCTCCCTCCCGTTTCGGGAATGCAGAGCGCTCCCGACTAAACTTAGGTGTGGAAGAAAATTAGCGCAAACACGCAGTGGTGTTCTGGAAAGCGGTGGCTACAGATGGGTCTGGCGGTCTACGCCCACATATACGTAGTGACGCACGTGAATTAAGGACTTGCTGTGGGCTTGCGGCGTCTGGAAAAAAGTATAGCCACGGGTATAGCCGGGAAAGCAGGAGAGAAAAATCGGCTGCAATGCAAATCGCAACCGATTGATTATTATGTGATTTTGGTGGGTCGTGAGAGACTTGAACTCTCGACCAACGGATTAAAAGTCCGCTGCTCTACCGACTGAGCTAACGACCCGGCATTTTGGAGGCGCCTATCCTACCGTACTCGCTGAAAATCGCAAGTACGCTAGGCCGATGATCTAATCAGATCGCCTCCAATTGGCGCAGGGAAGAGGGCAGTAGCCGCATGTCGACCAGTGAGGTGACCAGCACCTTGCCTAGGTTGGCGTCTTCGTAAACCATCTTGTAGTACTGCACCTTCATGGTCAGGGCGCTGCCGAAGATGATGGCGACGAAGGTCATGATCGAGCCCGCGGCCAGGGTGGAGACGCCGGTGATACCCTGGCCGATGGTGCAGCCCATGCCGAGCACGCCGCCGAAGCCCATCAGCAGGCCGCCGCTCAGGTGGCGGAAGAAGTCGCCGACGCTGGCGAACCACTCGAAGCGGAAACCGCCACGCACGACCGACCACAGGAACGAACCGAGGACCACACCGAATACCGACATGATGCCGAAGGTAAGGTAGGCGCTGGAGAAGCGTTCCGTGATATAGCCGAGGGTCTGGCCCATCGGGTTGACGAAGGTGAAGGACTGCGCCGCCAGCGGGCCGACGTCGGCCGGCTTGCCGGCCGGGGAATCGGCCAGGAAGTCCCACTGTTGGGCGAAGGAGTGCAGCGAATAGTGGTCGCCGCCGGAGTTGATCACGATGTTGCTGGTGACGAACCAGGCCGCCAGCACGCACAGGCCGACCACGAAACCGCCCAGGATATTGTCGCGGTTGCCACGAAAATCCTTGGACTTGAACACGAAGTAGAACAGGCCCAGGGCGATGATACTGCCGATCCAGACGCGTGCGGCCACCGGGTTTGCGGGATACACCATGGAGCCGAGATCCTGGTTGCCGGAGAGGCTGATCGCCATGGGATGCATCCATGAATAGAACAGCACGCTGTAGAGCGTTTTATCGCTGCCGGGGAAAGGATTGACCATGAAATAGGCGACGACGCCGACGGCCAGCAGCACCACCAGGGACTTGAGGTTGCCGCCGCCGATGCGGATCAGGGTCTTGTTGGCGCAGCCGCTCGCCAGGGTCATGCCGATGCCGAACAGGAAACCTCCCAGTAGGTTCTCCGACCAAATCAGCTGCCCGGAGCGATATGGGGGATAGGATCCGCCGGCGTTGAGCACGCCGAAGTGCTCCAGTGCGACGACGCCGGTGAGAGCCACGGCGATGGCGAACAGCCAGGCGCGCATGCGCCCCCAATCGCCCATATTCACCGCGTCGGAGACGGCGCCCATGGTACAGAAATTGGTCTTGTTCACGACGGCGCCCATTACCAGCGCGATGCCAAAGGTGGACCACAGCATTACCGAGTGAGCCTTGGCGAAACTCTCAAACATCATGGTGTTACTCTCCTCATGCCTCTACAGCGAATGATTTTGTCATAAGGGGTAGATGAAGCTGGAGCCCGGCTTATTCCATGGCACCGACGGGCTGGATGAGAAAGCAGCGGCCGCCTAGGGTGCGGCCTGGTAGCGGGTGGGGTCGGGGAGACCGGCGTCACGGAAGCCGGCGGCGCGCAGACGGCAGGAGTCGCACACGCCGCAGGCGCGGCCCTCCTGGTCCGGGTTGTAGCAGGAGAGCGTCAGGCCGTAATCGACGCCGAGTTCGACGCCGCTGCGGATGATCTCGGCCTTGCTCAAGTCGATCAGCGGCGCGTGGATGGACATACGGTGTCCCTCCACGCCGGCGCGGGTCGCCAGGTTGGCGAGCTGCTCGAAGGCGGAAATAAATTCCGGACGACAATCGGGATAGCCGGAATAGTCGACGGCGTTGACACCGATGAAGATGTCGTACGACTCCAGTACCTCCGCCCACGCCAGGGCGAGGGAGAGGAAAACGGTATTGCGTGCAGGGACGTAGGTCACCGGAATGCCTTCGCTTGGCGCATCGGGAACGGCGATAGCGTCGTCGGTCAGTGCGGAACCGCCGAACTGGCGCAAATCGAGCGTGACCACGCGATGCTGGGCCGCCCCGAACCGACTCGCCACGGCCGCCGCCGCCGCCAGTTCGCTGCGATGGCGTTGGCCGTAATCGAAGCTGAGTGCGTAGCACGTATACCCCTGGCTACGTGCGATAGCCAGCACCGTGGCCGAATCCAACCCTCCGGAAACCAATACCACCGCCCGCTTCTGCGCCTGCCCCGTCATCACCTGCCTCGCTCTTCGCCCCACAAGATTTTATGCAGCTGCAACTGAAAACGAACCGGCAACCGATCCTCCAGGATCCATTGCGCAAGCTGTCGCGGTTCAAGGGCGCCGAAGCAGGGCGAAAGCAGCACCTCGCAGCGTTGCGGCAAACCGAAACGCTGCATCACCTCTCTGGCCCATTCGTAATCGTCCCGGTTGCAGATCACGATCTTCACCTGGTCCTGAGCGGTCAGGTAGTCGATATTTTCGTAGCGGTTCTTTGCGGCTTCGCCCGAGCCGGGCGTCTTCAAATCCATCACTTTGACGATCCTGGGGTCGACCGCAGAGACATCCAGCGCGCCGCAGGTCTCCAACGACACCTCGTAACCGGCATCGGCCAACCGGCGCAACAACTCCGGACATTGCCGCTGCGCCAACGGTTCGCCGCCGGTGACGCAGACGTGATGCGCGCCGTAGCGCTCCACCGCCGCAACGACCGCATCCAGCGACATCCACTCGCCGCCGCTGAAGGCGTACTCGGTGTCGCAGTAGCTGCAACGCAGCGGGCAGCCGGTCAGACGCACGAACACCGTGGGGAAGCCGGCACTGCGCGACTCGCCCTGCAACGAGAAGAATATCTCGGTAACGCGCAACCGCGCCGCATCTTCAAGCGTCAACGACATCGAATGCAACCTATCGGGCTAATTGCCTTCCTGACGCATTTTTTGCAGGAAATTGCTCGCCTGGCCGGCCTCCGTGGAGTTCGGATAGCGTTGCAGCAGCTGATTCAGCTCTTTCTTCGCCGCATCCTTCTGGCCCGATTCGTAGTAGCAATAGCCTGTCTTCAGCATCGCCTCGGCCACCTTCGGATTTTTCGGATAGTGCTGAATCAGATCACCGTAATCGATAATGGCCTGCTTGAAATCGCGCTGCGCATAATCCGCTTCGGCAATCCAATACTGGGCGATGTAACTGTAGCGGCCGTTCGGATACTGCTTGAGGAAGGTGCGAAACGCCGTAATCGCCTGGCCATAGTGCAAATCGCGCAACTGGTCGAACGCCTTTTGATAGGCTTGGCGTTCCTTGTCCGTCACGGCGGTGTCGTTCGCCGCCGGTGCGGCAGCGGCCGTCGCGGCGGTGCCGACCGCCGGCGCTGCGCCAGAGGGGGCGGCGGCAGTAGGGGCGGCGGCGGCGGGAGCGGTCGACGCCGTACCGGCAGCACCCGCGCTCGGCGCGCTCACGCCGCTCTGTCGCTCCAGCTGCGACAGGCGCCGATCGATATCGACATAGAGATCGCGCTGACGCTGTTTCAACTGGTCGATGAGATGTCCATCCATCTGGACCTGGCCGCGCAGCTGTTCGACGTCCTGTTGCAACTGATCGAGGCGTGTCGCCATATTCACCAACGCGGGATTGTTCACCTGCTGTTCCAACTGCGCCACACGCGCTTCCAGCGACGTGTCCGCCAGCACTGCGCAGGGTGTGACCAATGCCGACAACACCGCCGCGGCGCCAATGAATCTACCAACATAGTTCATCTTCTAGTTCCCCGAATAAAGCAGTTCGACGCGACGGTTGAGACTCCAGGCCGCTTCATCATGACCCAACGCCACCGGTTGCTCGGCACCAAAACTGATTACCTGCAGTTGCTTCGGCGATACGCCTTGCAATTCCAGAAGCTGCTCGACCGCCTTGGCGCGGCGCTCTCCCAGCGCGAGATTATATTCACGCGAGCCCCGCTCGTCGGTATTTCCTTCCAGTACCACCGATACGTCGGGATGCTGCGACAGATACTTGGCGTGTGCGGCCACCAGCTGCCGCCCGTCCGCCGATATCTGGCTGCTGTCGAATGCAAAGTAGATCACCCGTTTCGACAACGGGCTGCTGGGATTGTCGAGTTCGGAACCGCTAAAAGCCCCTCCGACATTCGCGCCGCTGGTCTGTGCTCCCTGCTGCACAGCACTGGTACTGTGATCCTCGACCGGCACCTGTCCCGCCGGCTGTTGCGGCACGGTACCGCACGCCGCCAGCAGCAGGCTGCCCAAGCCGATAATCCATGAAGTTCTGCGTCGTATGTTCATGCTCTCTCCCTCATTGGTCGAAGAAAGGTGACCAGGCTGGTTCTCTCACGTCCCCGTTTTTCAGCGCCAGGCGTTGATGGACACGGCCGTCCACAGACACTGCCGCCAACACCCCGCGATCGTTGATGTCCGTCGCATAGAGCAGCATGCTGCCGTTGGGCGCGAAGCTCGGCGACTCATCCAGATGCGTATCGGTCAGTACCCGCAATTCGCCGCTGGCCAAGTCGAGCACGGCAATACGGAAGGCGCTGCCGTCGGCATGGACCATGGCCAGCAATTTGCCGTCCGGCGAGAAGCGCGGACGCGCATTATAGTTGCCGTCAAAGGTCAGGCGCTGCGGGGTATCGACCGGATGGCCTGCATCGTCCAGATGCACCTCGTAGATCTGTGGACTGCCGCCGCGATCGGAGGTGAATGCCAGCGCGTGATCGTCCGGCGACCAGGTCGGCTCGGTATCGATCGCATAGTTGTGGGTGATGCGGTAGATCTGCCCGGTAGCCAGCGTCATGACATAGATCTCGGAGTTGCCGTCACGCGACGAGGTGAACGCCAGCCGCGTCCCGTCGTGGGAAAATGCCGGCGCGCCGTTGATGCCGTGAAAGTCCGCCACCTTCTTGCGCTTGCCGCTGGCGATATCCTGTATGTAGATGGCCGAATGCCCCTCCTCGAAGGAGACATAGGCCAACTGCTTCCCGTCCGGCGACCAGGCCGGCGACATCAGCGGCTTCGACGAGGTCAGGATCACCTGTTCGTTATAGCCGTCCGAATCGGCCACATTGAGCCGGTAGCGCCGTTTTCCCGGCGCAACGTCCTGCACCGTGACATAGGCGATGTGGGTATCGAAAGCGCCGCGTTGGCCGGTAAGCCGTTGGTAGATGATATCGGCGATTTGATGCGCGATACGCCGCAGCTGCGGCGCCGTCGCCGTCATGCTGTAACCGGCGAGTTGTACGCCGCGCACCGTGTCGAACAGCTGGAACTGGACCTGATAATTATCGCCTTGCGCCGCGACCCGGCCGATGACCAGATTGTCGGCATTTACCTTCTGCCAGGCGCCGAAGTTGATCTCCTGCGCCTGGGTCGGTTGTTGCGGCAACTGATCCAGCGGCAGCGGCACAAACTGGCCACTGCGCGCCAGGTCGGCGCTGACGATGGCTGAGACGTCCTGCGGCGGCGTTCCGCTGCCGTTCCAGGCGAAGGGCACCACCGCGATCGGCAGCGCGCTCTCCTCACCCTGGGTGATCTCGATATTGAGGCGGGCGTAGGCGGTCGAGGTCAGCAGCACCCCGAGCAACAACCACAGCCGCATCTTGGCGACGTTATTGAGAACTAGAGCTAAAGGTGAACTCGATTTCACGATCAAAAACCTCCTGCACCGGCGGCAGTGGCAATGGCGAAGATTTACGAACGGCATCTTCCACGGAACGATCCAGTACGGGACTGCCGCAACTCTTGGTAATCTGCACAGCGATCACATCACCCGTCGGTATCTGCTGCACCAGCACCGTACAGGAAAAATCCTGGGTGGCCCCTGGCGGACGCAGCCAGTTGCGTCGCACCCGGTTGGCGATATCGTCGACGTACTGCGTGCGGTAGCGGGTGTCCGCCGCTGCACGTTCCGTCTGCTGCTCCTGTTGCAGCCGCTTCTCCTCCGCCGCCATTTGCCGCTTCAGATCCTGCACCGCCTGCTGTTTGATGCGTGCCTGTTCGGCCTTGCGCGCCTGATCCTGCGCCATCTTACGCTGGGCGGCCAGCTGCTCCAAACGCTTTTGCTCGGCGGCGCGTTTCTGCGCCACCGCGGCCTGTTCCTTCTTCAGACGCGCGAGTTGCTGCTGCGCCTGCGCCGCTTCCGCCTTGCGCTTGCGGTTCAGCTCCACCAGGCGCGCGGCCTCATCTTTCAGTTGCCGGCGCTTGGCATTCTCGTTTGCCTGCTGCTGCCGCTGCTGCGCGCGCAGGCGTTGCACCTCGGCATCTACCTTGGCTGAATCGATCGCCACCGCCTGAATCGGCTGCACCTGTTGCGGCGCCGCGGAGCGTTGCGCGATCACCGGGTTGCGGATGCTGACGGCGAGCAGCGCCAGCAACACGCCGTGGAATGCTATTGAGACCGCGTACGGACCGATTCGTGCCGCCATCAGCGCTTCCCGACCGGCTCCGTCAGCAGACCGACGCCCGACACGCCGGCCTGTTGCAGCATCGCCATGACGGTCACCACCTTGCCGTAGGCCACGTTGCGGTCACCGCGCACATACACCGGCGTTTTGGGATTAAGCTGCAACGTCGCCGCCACCCGCACCATCAGGCTCTCGGCGTCGAGCGCTACCGACTGCGCGGCGCCGCTGGCCAGGTGCAGATCGCCATGGGCATCGACCGTCACCACCAACGGCGCGATGTCTTTAGGTGTGATGGTTTTGGCATCCGCCTGCGGCAGCTTCACCTTGACGCCTTCGGTCAACAGCGGCGCCGTAATCATGAAGATCACCAGCAACACCAGCATCACGTCGATATACGGCACGACGTTAATCTGACCGATGGGTTTTTTGCGGATGCGGCGCGATGCCATGGCGATGATTACTTCGCGTGGGCCTGCCGCTGCAACAGCGTGGAGAACTCTTCGAGGAAGGTCTCGTAGCGGTTGATCAGGCGCTCAACGTCGTTGGCGTAGCGGTTGTAGGCGACCACCGCCGGGATCGCCGCAAACAAACCCATCGCCGTGGCAATCAACGCCTCGGCGATGCCCGGCGCCACCATCGACATGGTCGCCTGCTGCACGGCACCGAGCGCGGTAAAGGCATTCATGATGCCCCACACCGTGCCGAACAGCCCGATGTAGGGGCTGGTGGAACCGACCGTCGCCAGGAACGACAGATTCGCCTCCAGCCGATCGATCTCGCGATTGAGGGAAACACGCATGGCGCGCTGTGCGCCCTCCAGCACGGCCATCGGTTCGACACCGCCCTGTTTGCGCAGCCGCGCGAATTCTCCGAAACCCGCCTCGAACAGCGACGACATCCCGCTGGCGTTTGCGCGCTGTTTGACGATCTGTTTGTAAAGTTCGACCAGGTCAATGCCGGACCAGAAGCGCTTCTCGAACACCGCAGCATCGCGGCCGGCAGCTTTCAATAGCTGCCACTTGGTGATGATCTGGCCCCAGGAGACCACCGATATCCCCAGCAACAACAGCAACACGGCCTTCACCAGCAGGCTGGCGTGCCAGAACAGGTGCAGCAGAGAAAGATCGGGGTTCATGTGTCATCCATCATGTTTTGCAACAACTTCGTCACTGCCTCCGGCGCCGGTCGCGGCCGAAAGCTCGCGCCGTCGAGACTGACGATCCTGACCTCGCCGCGACACAATAGGTCGTCATCCCGGCGCACTTCCTGCGCAAACCTAATGCTGGCGCCGCCGTAGCCGACGACTTGCGCGCTCACCGTCAATCGCTCGTTGAAGCGCGCCGGCAGTAGATATTCCAGCTGCACCGAACGCACCGCATAGATGATGCCGTGGTCGCGCAACAGGACATCCTGTTCGAAGCCGAGGTTGCGCAGCCATTCAGTCCGTGCCCGTTCCATAAACTTGAGATAGTTGGCGTAATAGACCACGCCGCCGCTATCGGTATCCTCGTAATAGACCCTGACCGGCCACAAGAATACCGCCACGTTAGTCACCTTTCCGAGCGTTAAGTTCCAACTCCTGCTGCGGTGTCCGCGGCATACCGGCCGGCGCTGCAAAACCGAAATGGAGATAGGCGGAGCTGGTCGCGGTACGTCCGCGCGGCGTGCGCATCAAAAATCCCTGCTGAATCAAATAGGGTTCCAGCACGTCCTCGATGGTGCCGCGCTCCTCGCCGATGGCCGCCGCCAGGCTGTCGACGCCGACCGGCCCGCCGTCGAACTTTTCGATCACCGCCAGCAGCAGCTTGCGATCCATCACGTCGAAACCGTTGACGTCCACGTCGAGCATGTCCAGCGCGCGGTCGGCCACTTCGTCGGTAATGCGGCCGTCGGATTTCACCTCGGCGTAGTCGCGCACCCGGCGCAGCAGACGGTTGGTGATGCGCGGCGTACCGCGCGAACGACGTGCGATCTCCACCGCGCCCTGCGGTTCCAGCGCCACCCCCAGGATACGTGCCGAACGTTGCACTATTGTTGTCAGGTCGTCGACGCTGTAGAACTCCAGCCGCTGCACGATGCCGAAGCGGTCACGCAGCGGCGAGGTGAGCAGGCCGGCGCGGGTGGTGGCGCCGACCAGGGTGAACGGCGGCAGGTCCAGCTTGATCGAGCGGGCGGCCGGGCCTTCGCCGATCATGATGTCCAACTGGTAATCCTCCAGCGCCGGGTAGAGCACCTCCTCCACCACCGGCGAGAGACGATGGATCTCGTCCACGAACAACACGTCGTGCGGCTCCAGGTTGGTCAGCAGCGCGGCAAGATCGCCGGCCCGCTCCAGTACCGGCCCCGAGGTGTGACGCAGGTTGACACCCATCTCCTGGGCGATGATGTGCGCCAGCGTGGTCTTGCCGAGCCCCGGCGGCCCGAACAGCAACACGTGATCGAGCGCCTCGCCGCGCTGCTTCGCCGCGTGGATGAATATCTCCATCTGCTCGCGCACCGCCTTCTGCCCGACATAGTCGGCCAGCAGACGCGGCCGGATGGCGCGATCGACCACATCGTCGTCACCTTTCACGGCTGGGGAAATCAATCGGTCGGTCTCGATCATGGTTCTATTCAGTTCCGAGTTCATCGCTCCGGGTTACTAGAATCTATATCCAAAATACAAAGGCAATGAATCAACCACGGGGAACATGGGGAATACAGGGGTATTGGCCTGTATTGCCAGTGGTTTTGGCGTTAAGTTTCCGGTGTCCCCCGTGATCCCCGTGGTTAAGGTTTTTGGTTTCGAATATGGAGATAGCGTGTAGTTCATAGCTCCGAATTATAAGGTCGCAGCTGCGGAATTCCTCGCGCTCCAACTCGAAACCCGGACTATTTTTTCACTGCATTCTGCAGCGCCGCGCGGATGATCTGCTCCGAATTTTTGCCTTCGGCATCGATCGCGTTCACCATGCGGCTCGCCTCGGGCGGTTTGTAGCCCAGCGCGACCAGGGCGCTCAGCGCATCGTTTACCTCATCGCGCGCGCTGCCTATCGGTGTCGCCATGACCACAGGCAATGCGCCGTCCGCCTGCCACGCCTCCAACCGATCGCGCATCTCCACGATCAGCCGCTCGGCGGTCTTTTTGCCGATACCCGGCAGACGCGTCAGGGAGCCGGTATCGCCTTCCTGCACGCAGCGGGCAAAACTCTCCGCGTTCATCCCGGAAAGAATGGCGAGCGCCATCTTGGCGCCGACGCCGTTCACTTTGATCAGATTGCGGAACAGCGCCCGTTCCCGTTCGTTGGCAAAACCGAACAGCAGATGCGCGTCCTCGCGCACCACCAGGTGGGTATGCAGCGTCACCTCGTTTCCGACCGCGGGCAACTGGTAGAAGGTGCTCATCGGCGCCTCCACCTCGTAGCCGACGCCGGCCACATCCAGCAGCAACTGCGGCGGGCGCTTTTCCAGCAGGGTACCGCGCAGCCGTCCGATCATCGCCTTCTCCCCGCCAACACTTTTGCCGCCGAAATGTGCGCCAAGGTCTGTGCGGTGTGGACATGGCACAACGCGATGGCCAGGGCGTCGGCCGCATCGGCCTGCGGCGCCGCCGGCAGTTGCAGCAGCGCCTGCACCATGTGCTGGATCTGCGCCTTGGCGGCGTTGCCCTTGCCGACGGTGGCCTGCTTGATCTCCGCCGGCGTGTATTCGCTGATCGGCAGACCGGCTTGAAGAACCGCGCAAATGGCGGCCCCGCGCGCCTGTCCCAGTTTCAGTGCCGAATCGGGGTTGCGGTGCATGAAGACGCGCTCGATGGCCACTTCGGCGGGACGATAGGTGGAGACGATTTCGATAATGCCGTCGAAGATGATCTTTAGGCGCGGCATGAATTCGCCGTCACCGACCCGCACGCAGCCGCTCTCGATGTAGTGCGTGCGGCTGCCCGAGCGTTCGATGATGCCGAAGCCGGTAATGCGGGAGCCGGGATCGATGCCTAGGATGCGCATGCGCGCATCCAGGGGCGAGGGACGTGGGACGTGGGACGTGGGCATGTGCGCGCTACGCGCGATTTGTCAAAACGGCGCATGCTTCGCTCATCCCCCCCCCCGCATCTCGTACTTTGTCCCTCGTCTCTATGTTTCATTGCAGTTGCGCCATCACCTCGTCGCTGAAGTCGGCATTGCTGTAGACGCTCTGCACGTCGTCCAGGTCTTCCAGCATATCGACCAGCCGCATCACTTTCTCTGCGTCCTCCAGTCCAAGTTCCATGTTGGTGGCGGGACGTTCGGTCACTTCGGCGACTTCAGGCGCCAGCGCGGCCGCGGCCATCGCGTCCTTCACCGTGATGAAACTGTCGACCGAAGTGAGCACGTCGACGCTGCCGTCATCGTTGCCGACCACGTCGTCGGCGCCGGCCTCCAGTGCCACATCCATGAGTTTGTCCTCGTCGCTGCCGGCCGGATAGCTGAGCATGCCGACACGGCTGAACAGGTAGGCGACCGAGCCGTCGGTGCCGAGATTGCCGCCGCATTTGCTGAAGGCATGGCGGACTTCCGAAACGGTGCGGTTGCGGTTGTCGGTGAGGCAATCGACCATCACCGCCACGCCGCCCGGACCGTAGCCCTCGTAGCGGATCTCCTCGTAGTTATCGCCTTCGCCCGCACCGCTGCCGCGCTTGATGGCGCGCTCAATGGTGTCTTTGGGCATATTGGCGTCGAGCGCCTTGTCGACGGCGGTGCGCAGCCGCGGGTTGCCGCCGGGGTCGCCGCCGCCCATGCGGGCCGAAACGGTGATTTCGCGAATCAATTTGGTGAAAAGCTTGCCGCGCTTGGCGTCCTGACGCCCTTTACGGTGCTGAATGTTGGCCCATTTGCTATGTCCGGCCATAATCGTCCTCGTCGCTGGATAAAGTCGCCAAATCGCGGCATTTTACCATCACGGCGACACGGTTCGACACCCCGCCCCCTGATCCCCGCCGGTTTGTCGGCGGATTAGCGCGGTTCGTCGGGGAGGTAGATGGCGGTGCGATCCAGACTGCCGCCGTTGTCCGCTTCGTAGCTGAACTCCTGGCGGCCGATACGGATGCGGTCGCCCTGCTGCAACATATGGCGCCGGACATTGTGGCCGTTCACCAGGGTACCGTTGGTGCTGTCCAGATCCTCCAGCAGCGCCACCTGATGACCCTCCAGGTAATGATCGGCCTTTACGCGCACGATCGCGTGATTGGCGCTAACTACCGGATCATCCAAGGAAATATCATTATCGGCGGCGCGCCCGATGGCAATGCCCGGTTCATGCAGATCGAAACTACGCACCGGCAAACCATCAAGCAACAACAACAATCTGGCCATATTCGACAGGATACTCAGGATTTTTGCAGAAACTTGAGGCGCACCCCGGCAACCTCGAGGATATCGCCGTCTTTCAACGCCACGCTACTGGCGCCGATCGCCTGCTCGTTGAGCTTGGGCGCACCCTGCCCGCTGCCCATCGCCATCGGCACCAGAAAAAAGCCCTGCACCCGCTTTGCCACCACCGCCACCTGGAGACCGGGTTTGCCGACCGTATTGTACGGCTTGTTCAGTTCGATCAGTTCGCCGCTCTTGGGGCCGTTCAATATCTTGAGCGAACCTACCAGATTCTTCGCCGCGTGCAACGCCTCGCGCTGGCTGGAGGAGATAATGACCGTCGCCTGCATGTCCTGTTCGGATTCATCGACAAATTTCACATCGTGCTGGCCGATCCGCAGGACATCGCCGTGGTGGAGTCGGTGACGCTGCACCTTCTGACCGCTGAGCACCGTACCGTTGGTACTACCCAGGTCCTCTACAAACACCGCATCGCCGACGACCTGAAATACCGCGTGCTTGCTGCTGACGGTGGCGTCGTCGAGCCGAATGTCATTGCCTGCGGCGCGCCCCAGCGTAACCCGCGGCTGGTCCAGCGGGATGTCATGAACGGTAACACCGTTGAGATTGATGATCAGCTTCGCCATAGTCGAGTTCCCTTGTCCTAGGTGGCTGAGGAGGTCAGCGCCCGCACTCGCACCAAGATTACGGAAATATTATCGTCACCGCCGTTGCGGTTGGCCTCGGCCACCAGCGCTTCGGCGATGGTATCGATATTATCCACATTATCCTTGAGAATTTTTGCGATCGCGTTATCACTCACCATGTCGGTGAGACCATCAGAACACAGCAGAAACAGATCGCCAGAGCGTATGGTGCGGCACTGGCTGTCGACGGCGACGGTAGGTTCGATTCCCAAGGCGCGCGTGATGATGTTCTTGCTCACCGCCTCCTCCGCCTCCTCGGCGCTCATGAAGCCGCCGTCCACCAGCTCCTGCAACAGCGAGTGGTCCGTGGTCAGGCGCTGCATTTCCCCGTCGCGCAGCAAATAGACGCGCGAATCGCCGACATGCGAGATAGTCACGGTATCGTCACGAAACAGTGCCAACGCCAGTGTCGTTCCCATACCCTGATAAGCGGGTTGTGAACCGGCTTTGTCAAGAATGGCGCTGTTGGCCTCGGCCACCGCATTATGGACCGCCTGCTCCCGTGACTGTAGATCACTCGCCACCTGTTGCAACAGGCGATCGAGTATATCGATGGCGATCGCGCTGGCCACTTCGCCGGCATTGTGTCCGCCCATACCGTCCGCCAGCAGCGCCAAGCCGGCGGCCGCATGCCATGCAATGCTGTCCTCGTTGCTGCTGCGTGCGCAGCCAACGTCGGTACGGCCGCTCATTTCCAATGTCGGTACCGGTTCGCCCATCAGTTATCCTTCGTCAGCTGTTGCCTGCAACGACGCAGGGCGTTCGCCAGATGGTGGCCGCTCTGCACACGCTTCTCCACCTCCTTGTACAGCGCCCGGTTGATGATGGTGCTGACGCAGGCGGGAAGATCAGGTCGCAGCACGCGCACATCCACGTGCTTTTCGTTGGCGATCTTGTACATCAAACTGGCCAGCGAATCGGCCACGAACGGCAATTCGCCGGTAAGCAACTGGAACAGCGTCACTCCGACAGAAAACAGATCGGAACGACCGTCCACCTTCTTGCCGGCCAGCTGTTCGGGTGACATGTAGGAAGGGCTGCCGAGTACGGTGCCGGTTTTGGTCTTGCTGGAATCGACCAGACAGGCAACGCCGAAATCGGTCACTTTCACCACGCCGCTCTTTTCGTCGTAGATGATGTTCGCCGGCTTGATGTCGCGGTGCACCACCTGCTGCTGGTGGGCGTAGTCGAGTGCCTCGGCCACCTTGATCATGAGATCGAACACTTTGGTCGCCGGCAGCAGGCTTTCGAACTTACAGTAGGCCGACAGCGGTTTGCCCGGCGCATAGTCCATCGCGATATAGGCCAGGTCCTGTTCCTCGCCCACGTCGTATACGGTCACGATGTTCGGGTGGTTGAGCCGCCCCGCGGTTTCGGCCTCGCGGAAAAAGCGTGCGCGCACGTCGGCTATCTGCTCTTCGTCGAACTCCTGCGACAACGCCATGGTTTTGATGGCGACGGTGCGCGCGATACGCGGGTCGCGCCCTAGATACACCATGCCCATGGCGCCACGCCCCAGTTCACTGTCGATCTGATAGCGGCCGAGTATCGGCTTCTGCAGCTTGTTGTGGCTCATCACCATGGTGCCGCCGGCGGTGTTGCCGCCGATGCCCTTACCCAGGACATACATCTTTTCCATCTCCTGGTTGAGGCGGATGCGCTCGCGCGCATCGCGGAACGACTCGACGTTCTCCAGGATATAGTTGAACACGCTGACCGCCTTGTTGAACTGCCGTTTTCGTTCGTAATCGAGGCCCAGGTTGTACAACTGTTCCAGCAGCGGGTCGCTCATCACACACTGACGGTATTTCTCGAACGCCGCATCGAGCTGGCCCTGGCCCTGTTGCATCTGTCCCAGCGCCCGGTTGGCATCGCTCAATTCACCGCGAATCAGCCCGGCGCGATCGTCGAACATGCGTCGCACGCTCAGCAACGCCAACCCGGTCAACAGCGCCGTCACCGGCAACATCAACGGCACCCAAAGCGACTGCGACGTCATCAACACGAAATGGACATTGATCAGGACGATCAACAGCAACACGCTCAGGATCAGACCGGTGGTCAGCCGGAAACGGGGCAATACGAACATCAGATAGAGACCGACGCCGATCAGCACCGCCAGCTGCACCCACAATGCCCACCATGGCACCGCAAACATGTCGTTGTTGATCAGGCTGCTGACCACATGGGCGGTCGCCACCACCGGCGCCATGGATTGTCCGATCGGCGTGCGGACCATATCCACTACCGACGGCATGGTGATGCCGATCAACACGATCTTGTTGCGAAAATGTTCTGCGGCAACGCGCTTGGCATAGACGTCGGCAAACGAATACATTCTGAACGGCGACTTGCCGTCGCGACCGCGGTAAAAGCGCGGATAGGCCTGCATCGCGGGGTCGGTGGTGTAGGTGGTCCCGTCAAGCACCACGCCGCGCCCCGGCTGGACGCCGATGTTGGCGCCATTGAGCTTGAGGCTCTGCGCCGCAACCAACAGCGAGAACGAGGGGAAATATTGATCGCCGTATTGCAGCACCAGCGGCACCGCGCGCATGCTGCGGCCACCCAAGGGATAACCGTTGAGCATGCCGATGCCGGCGGCCCCCTGGGCCAATGCCGACACCGGCGCATACAGCCGATCGGCATCAGACAGGCGCGACGTCAACACGCTCGGAATATAGTCAAACCAGCCGGGGTGGTTGGCTACCACGCCTTTCAGGGCGAACGCACTGACGCTGGCATCCAGCGGCGGCAGCTTGCCGGCTTCCGGCTGCAACATAAAGCGGTAAGGCATCCCCAACAGGACATTGCCGGCAGATTTAATCGTCGCAGCGAAAGCACCGTCGGTATCCAGCGCCTGATCCACCCGCTGCAGCACCTGTTGCACCCGCGGGTCTTTGCTGCGCGAATCTTCCTGCTGCAGATGCTGCACATACTGCAGGCCGTATTCGTTTTGCGCGGTATCGAACGGCATGGCAAAACCGATGACCGCCGCCTTGTCCGCAGCCAGTTGGCGCGCCAAGCGGGCGTAGCGGTCGCGCGACCAGGGCAACGGCCCCAATTCCTGCACGGATTTGTCGTCGATGGTCACGACGACCACATTGTCATCGGCGCTGCGCGAACTGGAGAGACGGACGGCGGCGTCATAGGCGAACCAATCGAGGCTCGCCATCAAGCGGGTCCCGGCCATCGCCAGAAAAAACAGCGTGACCAGCAGACCCGGCACCCATTTAGCCTTCCACAGAGTTTTTTTCACTCGCTCCACCGCCACGACCCGTTTTTTTGTTGTACGGCAATCAGTTAGGTCAACGCCATGTTGTTGTGAGGGTCATCGTCGTCCATGCCAACCGTTTCTTCCCCGGGCCGATATTCGCGCCTGCGGCCCGCTCCATTAAACCGCATCGGTCGGTATACCAGCAAGCCGTCAGTCGGCGGAAGATGTGACCGCGTGCTCGAAACGGCCGGTTCGCAAAAATCGGCAGGTCTGACGCGCGGTTTGCGCGGAAACCACCAGGGCCACATGAGACAAGGGCAGGACCAGGTGATCATCCATCCCGCCGAGCCGCGTCTCGGCCACCGCGACGGTCCCGTCGTTGGGCCGCGGCAGACCGTGCATGAACACGCCGACGCCCAGGGACAGACGTCCGGCGATACTGCCCAGTAGCCGCGCCCCGCGCCACGGCGGCACCGCCCCGGCCAATGTCGCCGCGCTGCGGCCGAGCAGCAGTTTGCCCCAGCGACGATGCCACAAGCGCCGCGCCACCACGCTGCCGTTGTGGGGCGTGCCGATGGTCACGACGCGCCCCGGCGGCAATTCGGGGTGACGATCCAGCAGCAGGCGGATCAACAGACCGCCCAGGCTGTGGCCGACCAAGTGGAGGGTCACTGGATGTAGCGCGGCGACGAAGCGGTAGAGTCGCTCGACGCTGTCGTCGATGTCGCCGCGCACGCTGGCGTAACTGAAGATGCGGGTGGCGAAACCGCAGCGGCGCAGACGGCGCGCCAGCAGGGTGAGATCCAGGCCGGTCATCAGCAGACCGTGCACCAGCACGACCAGGGGCCGCTCGGGGTCGGGATGCGTTGAGCGAGACTTCAAGGGCGACGGCGATTCCATTGCGTTCCCGCGGCTCCGGTTTCGCCTACGGCGAGACCTCCAGCATCCGTTCCAGCGCCAGCCGCGCCTGCTGCGCCTCCTGCGGCGCCACGCTGATGCGGTTGACCACCTGGCCGGCCAGCAGGTTTTCCAGGATCCAGGCCAGATGCTGCGGGTCGATGCGGAACATGGTGGAGCACATGCAGACGGTCGGCGACATGAAGTGGACGCTCTTGCCCTCGCCCTTGAACTGCTCGTGCAGGCGGTTGACCAGATTGAGCTCGGTGGCCACCAGCCAGCGGCTGCCGGGTTCGGCGTCGCGGATGGTCTTGATGATGTACTCGGTGGAGCCGACGTAATCGGACTTCTGGCACACCTCGAACGGCGACTCCGGGTGGGAGATGATCTTCGCCTCCGGGTACTTCTCCTTGAAACGGTCGATGTGTTCGGGGCGGAACATCTGGTGCACCGAGCAGAAGCCCTTCCACAGGATGATCTTCGCGTCGCGGATCTGCGCGGGGGTGAGGCCGCCCATCGGCTGGTCGAAGTCCCACACCACCATCTGCTCCAGCGGAATGTCCATGGTGTAGCCGGTGTTGCGCCCCAGGTGCTGGTCGGGGAAGAACAGGATCTTCTCGCGCCGGCCGAAGGACCACTCCAGCACCTTGCGGGCATTGGAGGAGGTGCAGACGATGCCGCCGTGGCGGCCGCAGAACGCCTTCAGGTCGGCGGCGGAGTTGATGTAGGTGACCGGCGTAACCTGCTCGTCCGGGTCGAGCACCGTGGCCAGCTCGCGCCAGGCCCGCTCGACCGCGGCCAGGTTGGCCATGTCGGCCATGGAACAGCCGGCGCCCAGGTCGGGCAGGATCGAGACCTGGTCGGGGCGCGACAGGATATCGGCCACCTCGGCCATGAAGTGGACGCCGCAGAAGACGATGTACTCCGCCTTGGATGCCGCCGCCTGGCGTGACAGCTTGAGCGAGTCGCCGGAAAAATCGGCGTGGCGGAACACCTCCTCGCGCTGGTAGTGATGCCCCAGGATCACCAGCCGCTCGCCGAGCGATTCCTTGGCCGCCACGACGCGCGCCTCGGCCTCCTCGTCGCTCAGCAGGGCATACTCTTCGATGGGCCGTACTGCCGCCATCCCAACTACCTCTCGATCGCACACCAACCCAAAACCATTAACCGCGGGGAACATTTATGCCCTATGGGTACGGGGGCCACGGGGTATAGGCAATCATAGCCCGTGTTCCCCGTGTCCCCCGTGGTTCAATCCGTTTTACGCGCCCTCACCCTTGGCCGGTTTGGCGACGCGCACGCCCAGCTCCATCAACTGCTTGAAGTCGACGCTGGACGGGGCACCGGTCAACAGACACGCGGCGGACTGGGTCTTGGGGAAGGCCATCACGTCGCGAATCGACTTGGCGCCGGTCATCAGCATCACCAGGCGGTCCAGGCCGAAGGCCAGGCCGCCGTGGGGCGGACATCCATATTTGAGGGCATCGAGCAGAAAACCAAACTTCTCCTGCGCCTCCAGCTCGTCGATACCCAGGTTGTGGAACACGTCCTGCTGCACCTCCTTGCGGAAGATACGCATGGAGCCGCCGCCCAGCTCGGTGCCGTTGAGCACCATGTCGTAGGCGCGGGAGAGGCAATTGCCCGGGTCATGGGCCAGCTTCTCCAGGTGCTCCTCCTTGGGCGCGGTGAACGGATGGTGCAGCGACACCCAGCGCTTGGCGCCGTCGTCGTATTCGAACATGGGGAAGTCCACCACCCACAGCGGGCACCACTGCCCTTGCGCCAGCCCCAGATCGTGGCCCACCTTGAGGCGCAGCGCGCCGAGGGATTCGGTCACCACCTTGGCCTTGTCGGCGCCGAAGAACACCAGGTCGCCGTTCTCGGCCCCGGTGCGCTCCAGCAGCGCCGCGACCACCTCGTCGGGCAGGAACTTGAGGATCGGCGACTGCAAACCCTCGCGGCCCTGGGCCTTGTCGTTGACCTTGATATAGGCCAGACCCTTGGCGCCGTAGATGCCGACGTATTTGGTGTAATCGTCGATGTCCTTGCGCGACAGTTTCTCGCCGCCCTGAGGCACACGCAGCGCGGTGACGCGGCAGTTGGGATCGTTGGCCGGGCCGGAGAAGACCTTGAAGTCCACGCCGGTCATCAGCTCCGCCACTTCCACCAACTCCAGCGGGATGCGCAGGTCCGGCTTGTCGGAGCCGTAGCGGCCCATGGCCTCGGCGTAGCTCATGCGCGGGAACGGATTGGGCAGCGCCACCTCCAGCACCTGGGCGAACAGGCGGCGGATCATCTCCTCCATCAGCCCCATGATCTGCTCCTCGTTCAGGAACGAGGTCTCGATGTCGAGCTGGGTGAATTCGGGCTGGCGGTCGGCGCGCAGATCCTCGTCGCGGAAGCAGCGCACGATCTGGTAGTAGCGATCGACACCGGAGACCATCAGCAGCTGCTTGAACAGCTGCGGCGACTGCGGCAGGGCGAAGAAGCTGCCCTGGTGGGTGCGGCTCGGCACCAGATAGTCGCGCGCGCCTTCCGGTGTGGCGCGGGTCAGCATCGGCGTCTCGACGTCGAGAAAGCCGTGCTCGTCCAGGTAGTTGCGCAGGGCCTGGGTGATCTTCGAGCGGAACCTGAGACGCTCCAGCATCGCCGGGCGGCGCAGGTCGAGGTAGCGGTATTTGAGGCGCAGTTCCTCGGAGACCTCGTCGTCTTCGATGTCCATCTGGAACGGCGGGGTCTCGGCGCGGTTGAGGATCTCCAGTTCCTTGCCCAGCACCTCTACCTGGCCGGTGGGCATATTGGCATTCTCGGTGCCGGCCGGGCGGCGGCGCACGCGGCCCTTCATCCGCAGCACGTATTCGCTGCGCACCGCCTCGGCGGTGGCGAAGGTCTCCGGGGTGTCGGGGTCGAACACCACCTGCACGATGCCCTCGCGGTCGCGCAGGTCGATGAAGATCACGCCGCCGTGGTCGCGCCGGCGGTGGACCCAGCCACAGAGATCAACCTCTTGATCGAGATGGGATTCGTTCAATTGCCCACAATAGTGGCTGCGCATAGCGAAAAATTCCTGTTACATCAGCGTAAAGGCGGGAATGTTACGGCTAGCGCCTTGCTAGTGCAAGGCGCCAGGTACGAGGGGCGAAGAAGACAGGGACGAGATACGAGGGACGAGATACGAGGGGATGTGCTCGCTACGCTCGCGCTTTCTTGAGATCAAAAAAGACGTCCGCGAAGCGCACTCCAGCCCTCGTATCTTTCCCCTCGTATCTCGTACCTCTATTCTTCTTGCCGGGGAACGACGGCTCCCATGGAGAGGATCATCTTTAATCCCTCGTCGACGCTCATCTCCAGCTCCACCACCTCCTCGCGCGGCACCATCAGGAAGAAACCGGAGGTGGGGTTGGGGGTGGTGGGGACGTAGACGTTGACCACGTCGCTGCCGATCTTGCGCTGCGCCTCGCCCACGTCGGTGCTGGTCTGGAACGCCAGGGTCCACAACCCCTTGCGCGGGTACTCGATCAGCAGCACCTTGCGGAACGACTGGCCCGAGCTGGAGAACATGGTCTCGGCCAGCTGCTTGACCGACGAGTAGAGGGTATTGACCAGCGGGATACGGCCAAGCAGCGATTCCCAGGCCGCCACCAGCTGGCGCCCGAACAGGTTGGCCGCCAGCACCCCGGTGACGAACACCACCAGCACCGACAGCAGCACCCCGACGCCAGGAAGATGGAAACCGAGCAGGGTGTCCGGCTGCCAGCGCGGCGGCAGCAGCGGCAGCCACTGGTCCATGAAACCGACCAGGGCCTTGATCACCAGCACGGTCACCCCGAGGGGCAACCACACCAGCAGACCGGCGATCAGATAGCGGCGCAGACGACCGCGCACGGGGCCGGCTTAAGAAGAGGAGGAAGAAGAGGGACCGGCCGCCGCGCAGGCGCAGGAACCGCCGCAACCATGGGACGGGGCCGCGGAGGAAGAGGACTCCGCCACGTTCTTCTTGCTGCCGGACTTGAAGTCGGTCTCGTACCAACCGCCGCCCTTGAGGCGGAAACCGGCGGCGGAGATCTGCTTTTCCAGCTCCGCCTTGCCGCAGGCCGGGCAGTCGCGCAGCGGCGCGTCGCTCATCTTCTGCATGGTCTCCAGATGATGGCCGCAGGCCTTGCAGGCGTATTCATAGATAGGCATGGGATGCACCTCATCGAACAGTGACAACCGGGGAAGGGTCCGCCGGATTCATAAGGGCTTGGACGGAAAATTCAAGGGGGCGTTCCCGCGCCGAGCCGGTCGGCGCAGTATACCACCGCCCACCCAGCGCCGTTCGGCTGCGATACCGTATACTTCGGTTGTATCGTTGACCAGGCGCCCCGACCCTATACCCATGCATATCCGTCATACCGAACCGCCGACCAAGCGGCGCAACGACTGGCACACCATCCGCGCCCTGCTCCCCTACCTGTGGGCCTACCGCGGCCGCGCCGGCCTGGCGATCCTGTTCCTGACCCTGGCCAAGCTGGCCAACGTCGGCATCCCGCTGGCGTTGAAGGATATCGTCGATTACCTCAACGGCGCCAAGGGCGGCAGCGCCGGAGCCCTCGCCCTGCCCATGGTGCTGCTGCTGGCCTATGGCCTGTTGCGCCTGGGCAGCTCCGCCTTCAACGAACTGCGCGACGTGGTGTTCGCGCGGGTGCGTCACGGTGTCATGCGCCGTCTGTCGCTGAAGTTCCTGGAACATCTGCACGCCCTGTCGCTGCGCTTTCATCTGGAACGCAAGACCGGCGCCATCACCCGCGACCTGGAACGCGGCACCCGCTCCGCCTCCTCGCTGCTCAACTACCTGCTGTTCAACATCCTACCGACCATCGTCGAGGTGACGCTGATCGCCGGGGTGCTGCTGGTCAAGTACAGCCCATGGTTCGCCATCATCACCTTCGCCACCGTGGCCATCTACGTCGCCTTCACCTTCGCCATCACCGACTGGCGCATGCGCTACCGCCATCAGATGAACGCCCTCGACTCCCAGGCCAACTCCCAGGCGGTGGACAGCCTGCTCAACTTCGAGACGGTGAAGTACTTCGGCAACGAGGGCTACGAATACCGCCGCTACGACACCACCCTCACCGGATGGGAGGACGCCGCGGTCAAGACCCAGACCTCGCTCTCCAGCCTCAACATCGGCCAGGGAGCCATCATCGCCGTCGGCGTCACCCTGATCATGACCCTGGCCGCGCGCGGCGTGCTCAACCACACCATGACCCTGGGCGACCTGGTGCTGGTCAACGCCTTCATGCTGCAGATGTTCATCCCGCTCAACTTCCTCGGCGTGGTCTACAGCCAGCTCAAGCACGCCCTCTCCGACATGGACGAGATGTTCAGCCTGTTGCAGCGCGAACCGGAGATCCAGGACCGCCCCGGCGCCGTGCCGTTGATCGTCGGCGACGGCCACGTGCGCTTCGAACATGTCAGCTTCGCCTACGCGCCGGAGCGGCCGATCCTGTTCGACGTCGATTTCGCGGTCGCGGCGGGAAAAAAAGTGGCGGTGGTGGGCGCCAGCGGCGCCGGCAAGTCGACCCTGGCGCGGCTGCTGTTCCGCTTCTACGACGTGGACAGCGGCCGGGTCCTGGTCAACGGCCAGGACGTGCGCGAGGTCACCCAGCAGAGCCTGCGCCAGGCCATCGGCATCGTGCCGCAGGACACGGTGCTGTTCAACGACACGCTCTACTACAACATCGCCTACGGCCGACCCGACGCCGGCCATGAAGAGGTGGAGGCGGCGGCCCAGCTGGCGCAGCTGCACGACTTCATCCGCTCGCTGCCGCACGGCTACGACACCATGGTGGGCGAGCGCGGTCTCAAGCTCTCCGGCGGCGAAAAGCAGCGCGTCGCCATCGCCCGGGCGATGTTGAAGAAACCGCGCATCCTGATCTTCGACGAGGCCACCTCCTCCCTCGACTCGCAATCGGAACAGGCGATCCTGGAGGCGCTGGCGCAGGTCGCCGTCGACCACACCACACTGGTGATCGCCCACCGCCTCTCCACCATCGTCGACGCCGACGAGATCCTGGTGCTGGACGGCGGCCGCATCGTCGAACGCGGAACGCACCGCACACTCTTGGAGATGGGCGGCCGTTATGCCCACCTATGGACTCTGCAACAGGAGGAGCGTGCCCACGAAACGCAACGGCACCACAAGCAACAGGCCGCGCGCAAGCTGGTCGCATCGTAGACCGCGGCCTTGTGATATCTTTCCCTCATGCCAAAAACGACACCAGCGACTGAAACCCTGCAACTGCGCCGCATCGCCATCGACACCTACCGCGAAAACGTGGCCTATATGCACCGCGAGTGCGAACTCTACCGGGTCGAGGGCTTCCAGGCGCTGACCAAGATCGAGATCAAGGCCGACGGCCACAAGATCTTCGCCGTGCTCAACGTGGTCGACGACGAGAACATCGTGCAGCCGTGCGAACTGGGGCTGTCGGAACAGGCCTTCGATCAACTGGGACTCAAACCGGGCACCGAGGTGAAGGTGGCTCAGGCCGAGGCGCCGCCGTCGATGGATGCGGTGCGCACCAAGATCGCCGGCGGCCGGCTCACCCTGAGCGAGTTTCGCGCCATCACCCAGGACATCGTCAACAACCGTTATTCGAAGATGGAGATGGCCGCATTCCTGGTCTCCTCCGGCCAGAACAATCTCGACCGCGAAGAGATCCTGCACCTCACCCGCGCCATGACCGAATCGGGCGAACGGCTCGACTGGGGCGACGGCGTGGTGGTGGACAAGCACTGCATCGGCGGCATCCCCGGCAACCGCACCTCGATGGTGGTGGTGCCCATCGTCGCCGCTCACGGCATGATGATGCCGAAGACCTCCAGCCGCGCCATCACCTCCCCCGCCGGCACCTCCGACACCATGGAGGTGCTGGCCAAGGTCGACCTGGCGCCGGAACATCTGCGTGCCATCGTCTACGCCCATCGCGCCTGTCTCGCCTGGGGCGGCACTGCGCATCTGGCGCCGGCCGACGACATCCTGATCGCGGTGGAACGTCCGCTGGGCATCGACTCCCAGGGACAGATGATCGCCTCGATCCTGTCAAAGAAACTGGCCGCCGGTTCGACTCATCTGCTGGTGGACATTCCGGTAGGTCCCACCGCCAAGGTGCGCCACATGCGCGAGGCGCTGCAGCTGCGCAAGCTGTTCGAATACACCGGCGATCGCATGGGACTGCACCTGGAGGTGATCATCACCGACGGCTCACAGCCGGTGGGCCGCGGCATCGGCCCGGTGCTGGAGGCACGCGACGTGATGCAGGTATTGAACAACGACCCCGAGGCGCCGGCCGACCTGCGGCAGAAGGCGCTGCGGCTGGCCGGTCGTATCCTGGAGTTCGACCCGGACGTGCGCGGCGGCTATGGCTACGCCATCGCCCGCGACATCCTCGACTCCGGCCGCGCCCTGCGCAAGATGGAGGAGATCATCGAGGCCCAGGGGCCGCAGACCGAAGCGTGCCAACCGGGACATCTCACCTACGAGGTGTGCGCCCCCGAGGCCGGCGTGGTCACCAGCATCGACAACTACATCGTCGCCAAGGCGGCGCGCCTGGCCGGTGCGCCGATGGACAAGGGGGCGGGCGTCGACATTCTGAAGAAGCTGGGCGACACGGTGGAGAAAGGCGAACCGCTCTACCGCGTCTATGCCGAATACAAGGCCGATTACAACTTCGCCAAGACCCTCACCGATAAGGACGGCGGCTACACCATCGGCACACCGGACCAGGTGTCGAAGACCTACATGGAGCTGTGAGGACGGAATAGCGACAGGACACATCAAAAGCCAAGCAATTAACCACGGGGAACAGGGGGCACGGGGAGAGGAATTCATTGCTGCAGTGCAGATTTCACAGGCTCTGTATTCCCCGTGTCCCCCGCGCCCCCCGTGGTTAGTCTTGGTCTTTTACAATAACCGGAAGGAGAAGCGATGCTGCTCGGTTTCAGCGACTACGAATCCCAGGGCCGGCGGCTGGCCGACGCCCTCGGCATGCCGTTCGCGCTGGTGGCGATCCACCGCTTTCCCGACGGCGAGAGCAAGGTCACCCTGCCCTCGCCGCTGCCCGAACGGGTGGTGCTGTGCCGCAGCCTCGACGCTCCCAACGACAAGCTGATCGAACTGATGCTGTGCGCCGAAACGGCTCGCGCGATGGGTGCCAAGCGGGTGGCGCTGGTGGCGCCCTACCTGTGCTACATGCGCCAGGACATCGCCTTCCATCCGGGCGAGGCGGTGAGCCAGAAGATCGTCGGCAAATTTCTCGCCGGCCTGTTCGACGCCGTGATCACCGTCGACCCGCACCTGCACCGCATCGCGCGCCTGGAGCAGGCGATCCCGCATGGCCAGGCGCTGGCGCTGACCGCCGCACCGGCAATGACCGAATTCCTTGCGCATCACATCACCTCGCCCATGCTCATCGGCCCCGACGGCGAATCGGAGCAGTGGGTGCGCGCCATCGCCGAACCGGCCGGACTCGACTTCGCCGTGGCGACCAAGGAGCGCCTGGGCGATCGCAGCGTGCGCACCCATCTGCCGGAACGCGACTACAAAGGACGCACCCTGGTGCTGGTAGACGACATGGCCAGCACCGGCCGCACCCTGATCGCCGTGGCCAGCCAGCTCAAGTTCCGCGGCGCCGCCGCCATCCACTGCCTGGTGAGCCATGCGCTGTTCGCCGACGACGCCACCCGCCAGCTGCACGAGGCCGGCATCGATCAAATCTGGAGCAGCGACAGCGTCAGCCATTCCAGCAACGTGATCCACCTGGCGCCGCTGCTGGCGCAGGCCGTGCGCGATCTGGACTGACCGATGCCGGTACGTCCGCCGTTTTCGCCGCGCAACCTGCTGCTGTTCGCCTTTGCGGTCGTCTTCCTGCTCGCCTTCCTGCAAGTCGGACTGATCAGCATCGCCTTCGACAAACTGGGACTGTCGCCGTCATCGGCCTTCCTGCTGCTGATGACCTCGCTCGGCGGCAGCATGATCAACATGCCGCTGTTTTCGATACGCGCCGAACATCCGCCGGAGGTACCACCGCAGCTGAACCCGTTTCTGCAAGTACGGCTGCCGCCTTTCACCGGCCGTACCCTCGTAGCCGTCAACGTCGGCGGCGGGCTGATACCCATCGTATTCTCCCTCTACCTGATGGCACATCATCCGCTGCCGCTGTTGCAGGTGGTCCTCGGCGTCGCCGCCATTGCCACGATCAGCCATGTCATGAGCCGGCCCATCGCCGGCCTCGGCATCGGCATGCCGGTGTTCGTCGCCCCGATCAGCGCAGCACTGGTGGCGGTATTGCTCAACCCGGCGCAGAGCGCGCCGTTGGCCTATATCTGCGGCACCCTCGGCGTCCTGATCGGCGCCGACATCCTGCGCCTCAAGGACATCCGCCACCTCGGCACACCGCTCGCCTCCATCGGCGGCGCCGGCACCTTCGACGGAATCTTCATCACCGGCATCGTCGCGGTGCTGCTGACGTAGCGCAACAAGCCGGGGACATGGCGCAAACACGACGGGACATCGACCAGGTGACGACAATGGCCAGCACCGACAAAAGCATTCTGATCACCGGCTGCTCCAGCGGCATCGGGCTGTGCGTCGCGCAGGGATTGCAGGCGCGCGGCTATCGCGTCTTCGCCACCGCGCGCAAGGCCGAAGACGTGGCGCGGCTCAACGCCGAAGGCCTGGAAAGCCTGCAACTCGACCTGGCCGACAGCGCATCCATCGACACTGCGCTGACCGAAATACTGCACCGCACCGGCGGCCGCCTCGACGCCCTGTTCAACAACGGCGCCTATGGTCAGCCCGGCGCGGTGGAAGACCTGCGGCGCGAGGTGCTGCGCGCCCAGTTCGAGACCAACCTGTTCGGCACCCACGAACTCACCTGTCGCGTCATCGCCGTAATGCGCCGCCAGGGCCACGGCCGCATCGTCACCAACAGTTCGATACTCGGCATGATCGGCCTGCCGTTCCGCGGCGCCTATGCCGCCACCAAGTTTGCGTTGGAAGGATTGACCGATACCCTGCGCCTGGAACTGCACGGCAGCGGCATCCACATCAGCCTGATCGAGCCCGGTCCGATCGCCAGCCGCTTCCGCACCAACGCCTTCGCCAACTACAAGGAGAACATCGACGCCGAGGCGAGTCACTTCCGCGACATCTACCGCGGCATGGAAAAACGCCTGACCAAGCAAGGGCCGGCGCAGCCGTTCACGCTGCCGCCCGCAGCGGTGCTGGTCAAAGTTATGCATGCCCTGGAAGCGCCGCGTCCCAAGGCGCGCTACTACGTCACCTTCCCCACCCACCTGTTCGGCGTGCTGCGCCGCCTGTTGCCGATCGCCGCGCTGGATTGGGTATTGCGCCGCGTGTCGAACAACGAGAACCGCTGAGCGCCGCCATGACCTTCCGCCACCTCCGCATCGCCATCCTGCTGTTTATCCTGTTGCTGGTCGGCGTCGGCGGCTGGCTCACCAAACATCGCGCCACCGCCTGGACCCAGACCCAGTGGTTGGTGGTCTACCCCATCGCCGGCGACCGGCGGGAGGCCACGCAGCACTATATCCGGACGCTGTCCGACGACACCTATCACTCCATCGAGACCTTCCTGGAGACCGAGGCCGCCCAATACCACCTGCCGCTGCGCCAACCGGTCGAGGTCCACCTGGCGCCCGAGGTCGACGCCCTGCCGCCGCCACCGCCCCGCGACCGGCAGATATTGAAGGTGATGCTGTGGAGCCTGGAGATGCGCTACTGGGCCTGGAAACATGACACCTTCCACGGCCTCGCCAACATGCAGATGTTCGTGGTCTACCACGACTCCAAACTGACGCCGGAACTGCACGAATCGCTGGGGCTGGAAAAAGGTCTGATCGGCGTGGCCAACGTCTTCGCCGACCCGCGCATGAGCGAGACCAACAACGTCGTCATCGCCCACGAATTCCTCCATCTGGTCGGCGCCACCGACAAATACGACCTCGCCACCGATCAGCCGATCTACCCGCAGGGCTACGCCGAACCCGACAAGGAACCGCGCTATCCGCAGCACTACGCCGCGATTATGGCCGGCCGCATCCCGCTCAGTCCCACCAGCGCGGAAATACCGCCCGACCTCGGCTTCGTGATCATCGGTCCGCAAACCGCACGCGAAATAGGCTGGTTGAACTAACGACCGCTTGGCTGCCCCGCTGTCGCGCTCGAATGTACCGAAGTAGACGCCGACGATATCGAAAAATTCTGCCAACCGACGGAATGTGCGGGCACAGAAAGAGACGTTCTCTCGCCAAGACACCAAGCCTGTGATGATAGGGACTTCAGGTGTTCTCTCGGCGTTCTTCGCGTCTTGGCGAGAGCATAGAGGCTGCCCCTTGAAAGAGCGCTCTCCCAACGAACGCTCAGCCGCGACCGGCTTTTCCAACAGACTCCCCCGTAACCCGGTGTTTCCCGCGCCATGACCTTTCGCTTTGAATTGCGGAATGGACGGCAATGATGCTGCGGTATCGGGCTGATGCGGCCGCCCTTATTTATTGACATTTATCAGCCGGTCAACAATTTTTTACCGTTACGCAAGAATCCGCGTCGATATAAATTGCATCCCCTTAGCGCAAAACCTATTTTGTTGTCCCCAGTCAATGACTACGCCGGGCTATTCGCCTAGATTCATCGTCCAATTTTCCGGCGCCCCGCAACCAAAAGCTTAAAGGAGGTTTATTTATGACCAGTGCCCAACCGAATTTCAGGGTCGTATCCAGCCCCTTCAATCCAGACAACGAAGATCTGTATCAGCGGTGGCGCGATCAGAAACTCATTAACTACCCAACGAATCTGGGCGACCTGCTGGTGGAAATCAAAGATCCCCGCACCCTCTCGAACCGCGAACACGCAGCCCTGCTGCAGCGCTGCCGTAAAGCAAACATGGCGCTATATGCGAGCAACACCGGCACCGATCCCGATCCGGAGATCCCCTTGTCGTTGGGGCGTCGTTTCGGCCTGCACGGCTTGAACAAAAACTGGCTGGCCGACGACTCCGGCCTCACCTCCCTCACCGTACGAAACGAAGGCATCCGCCAGAATTACATTCCCTATACCAATCGGGCCATCAATTGGCACACGGACGGCTATTACAACAGCGCCGAGAAACAGATCCATGCCCTCAATCTGCATGTGGTACAGCAAGCCGCCGCCGGCGGCGAGAATGCGCTGATGGATCACGAGATGGCCTACATCCTGCTGCGCGACAAGAATCCAGAATACATTCGTGCGCTGATGGAGCCCAGGGCGATGACCATTCCTGCCCGCATCGATGAGGGGGGCACGGTGGCACGTCCAGAGGAACCGGGTCCGGTCTTCAGCATCATGCCCTCGGGCGACCTGCACATGCGCTACACCATTCGCGTCAACAACGTGATGTGGGCCGACGATCCGATTACCGTGGAAGCGCTGTCCTATCTGCAGCAGATTCTGAACGGTGAATCATCCTACATCTATCGCGGCCGCCTGGAAGCAGGCATGGGTCTGGTCAGCAACAACGTGCTCCATGATCGAGCCGCCTTCACGGACGACGCCACCCACAAGCGCCACTACTATAGGGCCCGCTATTTCGATCGTTTGGCGGGCACGAACATCATCTGAATCGCGTCCCAACCTCTCGCCCCCCGCCTCGCCGACCGGCTCGGCGGGTTTGGCGACAGGCATTGGTACCTGTTAGCGCCGACGGCCCCGCCGCGCATGTCCGGACATGAACCGCCGGACGGCAGGCCGAGTCGGTATCAAGACAGCCATCCCTGCACGCAAACCCCTTACGTTTGCGTCATGGCAAAGCCCCTGGCAGACGACACCGGCCGCACTGCATCTCCTTGAGATATCCCTGGACCCGTCAGGACCGTGTCTTTTGACACAGATAGTGCGCGGTATGGCACACCCGGTCTTACCAGAATTGCCATATCCCACTGTTTAACAAAAAAAACATTCTTGGCACATTTCTGGTATTACGTGCTTCGGAGTCCACATAGAATAAAAAGCCATGGCACATGAATGCCCTCCAGGAACGAAGCGCCCGATGAACAAAAACAGAAAGCTGTATCTTGGTTTTACGGTGGCAGTACTTGGCATTGTGCTCGGCGCACTACTATGGTGGAGTCCCGCAAAACGTAATGACCTGGTTCACGGCGATGCCGCCAAGCGGCCGAGCGGCGGCGATTTCACCCTGCAATCGGCCAAGGGTCCGGTGTCATTGCGGGATTTTCGCGGCAAGGTCGTCGTTCTCTATTTCGGCTACACCCTGTGTCCCGATGTCTGTCCGACGACGTTAGCGATGATCGGCGCCGCCTTCCGGGCATTGCATCCGGCCGAGCTTGCCCAGGTGCAGGGAATCTTTCTAAGCGTGGACCCGCAACGCGACACCCTGGCGCGCCTGGCGGCCTACACGCCGTTTTTCCATCCGAAGATCATAGGCATTAGCGGCACGCCGGCGCAGGTTGCCCACGTCGCGAAACTCTATGGCGCCGCCTACCATCGAGTAAACGACGACGCCTCGCCTAATAACTATATCGTCGATCACACCTCGTTTATGTACGTCATCGACCAGGAAGGACAACTGGTAAAAATACTTCCACATGGTACGACCGCGACACAACTGGTAGATGAATTGAGGAAGCTGATTGCGCCCCCCAAGAGCTGAGCCTCTCGCGTGCTGCGCGACCTTGATGAGCTGCACAGCGCCGTCCCTATTGCATGGACAATAAGGCGGAAGCAGGGGGAATAGAGGATGAATTCGGCGCGTCGCCAGAACTTGTCGGCACAGGGGGAGACTTTCTCTCACTCAGGCGCCAAGCCCGTGAAGAGTGGGTCTTCAGATGTATCCGCCGCGTCCCGGCGAGGACATAAGGACGGATATTGAAAGAGCGCTCCCTCGCGATCAGCGGGGTGTCACAGCTGCCGAAAACTCATGGACCACGTCGATGTCATTCAGCGGCAGCCCGATCGGCCTCTCCGCTATAGGCCAGCAATAGTGCCCTAACCGTGGCCCCGACCATGGCCAGCGCGGCATGCAACAACGGTTCGCCGTCCTCCTCTCTCCCCATCTCTACGCCGATGATGGCCACCTGCGCCGGCAGCGCGCCGAGCTGTCCGGCCAACGCCAGCGCGTCGCTCACACCGAAGCCGTGACTGGAGGCAAGGTCAAGCGTCGCCGACAGCTCGTCCGGCGTAAAACAACGTACGGTTCCAGCAGGTGCACCGGACTGCATGGCATCGACGATGACGGCCATGTCGGTCGACTCCAGCAGGCCGATCAGGCGGCTGCCGGGGCGGTCGCTCTGTTCGATGCGCAATGCCAAGTGAGGAAAGCGTGAGGCCAGATCGCTTTGCGCCAGCGCGTCGGCCACCAGCCAGCCGATGCGATCGGCACCAAAGGGCGAACCTACGCCGAGCAGAAGTACGCGCTTGGACTGGCTCACGGCACTAACCACGCCGGACCTTTACCTTGAGAAAATGGGTCGCGCAGGAGATGCAGGGGTCGTAGTTGCGGATCACCATCTCGCCGCGCAACCGGATCTCGTCGTCCGCTTTGTCCAGCCCCAACGCCTCCAGCGAGTGGCGCAGATCCTCTTCGATGCGCCCCTGATTCTGGCTGGTAGGCGGTGTGATGACGGCGCTGACCACACGCCCCTGCTCGTCGAATTCGTAACGGTGCCAGAGGATGCCGCGCGGCGCTTCGGTACAGCCGTAGCCGACACCGGCGCGCGGCGTCACTTCGACATAAGGGCTGTCGGGCATGCTGTAGTTCTCCATGATGCGCACCGCCTCGACCAGGGCGAAATGGAGTTCGACGGCGCGCGCCAGCGCACTATGGAACATGTTGTTGCTGGGGAAACGGAAACCGGTGGCTTCGAGATTGTCGCGCACCACCTGCGGCAGCTGCGCATAGTTGAGGTTGATACGCGCCAGCGGTCCGACCAGATAGGGCTTGTCGTGCAGTCGGCAGTGCAGTGCGTTGGCGTGGGGGATGTGACATTCGGTGAATGCGGAATCGAAGTCGGCAATGTCGAGGTCGAGGCCGTTGTCGGAGACGATGCGGCCTTCGTTGAAGGCGTATTCATCCGCATGGCGCAGCGCCACCGAGGTAAATTGTTGCGGGTCATCCGGCAGTTCCAGTTGCGCCAGCCAGCGCACCAGCGCCGTGACCTCGGGCAGCGCCTCTTTACACGCCTGCAACGCCGCATGCATCCGCTCCGGCGCCGGGGCGTGGAAAAAGCCGCCGGCGCGCACACCGACCGGATGCACCGAACGGGCACCGAGCAGCCGCACCAGGCTGTTGCCCAACTCCTGCAATTTCAGGCCGCGTCTGACCTCTTGCGGATGTTTTGCCGCCATCTCCACCGCGCTGTTGAAACCGAGAAAGTCGGGCAGCGCCAGCAGGTGGATGTGCAGGGCGTGGCTCTCGATCCATTCGCCGCAATAGAACAGCCGGCGCATCTCGCGCACCCACGGCGTCGGTTTGGCGCCGAAGGCCATCTCGATGGCGTGGGCAGCGCTCATCTGATAGGCCACCGGGCAGATGCCGCAGATGCGCGCGACGATATCGGGGATTTCGGCGTAGCTGCGCCCTTCGAGGAATTTTTCGAACAACCGCGGCGGTTCGAAGATGCGCAGCTTGAGATCGACGATGCGGCCGTTCTTCACTTCGAGCTCCAGCGCCCCCTCGCCTTCGACGCGGGTCAGCACCGGCACGTGAATACGGATATCGCGCTGCTCAGCCATGATTTTTCTCCTGCCAGCGCATCCCCTCGTCGTGGAATTCAGGAGCGCCGTTGTTGATGAACAGGAAGCGGTGCGCGATCGCCTCCGGCAGCAGCCCGAACCCCTCGAAACGCCGCGCCAGCGCGGCGGTTTCGGCATTCTCCGCCGGACCGAAACAGGCGTAGCAGTCACGACCCACGCTGGGACAGAGCGCCCCGCAGCCGGTGCGCGTCACCGGCCCCATGCACGGCAGCCCTTTGGTCACCATCACGCAGACCGACTGATGCCGTTTGCATTCGAGACACACCTTTTCGTTTTCGATCCGCGGCGCGACGCCGTACAGCAGATCGCGCACCGCCAGCACCACCTGGCGGCTGTTGACCGGACAGCCCCACAACTCCAGATCGACGCGCACGTTCTGCGCGACCGCCGTGGAGGTGGGCAGTATCGTCAAGTGTTCGGGCGAGGCGTAGACACCGGCGAGCCACTCGTCGGCGTCCGCCATATTGCGCAGCGCCTGCAGGCCGCCGGCAGTGGCGCAAGCGCCGATGGTCACCAGGTATTTGCTGTTGGCGCGCACGCGTTTGATGCGCTCCAATTCGTGCGGCGTGGAGATGCTGCCCTCGACGAAGGCCACGTCGACCTGGGCATCCTCGTCGAGATAGCCGGCCTCGGCAAAGTGTACGATCTCCACCAGCTCCGCCAGTTGCAGCAGTCCTTCGCCAAGATTGAGGAAGGCGAGCTGACAGCCGTCGCACGATGAAAATTTATGTACCGCAACTTTTGGCTTCATATCGGCAGCTCCGTCATCAACGCTGTGTTACACACCATCTCAAAATTCAAAACAAAAACATATTAACCACAGGGAGTTTTCCACCAGAACCGCAGCCCGCGCAGGCACAATGCAGGAACTATCCCCTGTGCGCCCCGTGTCCCGTGGTTGCTCCATTGCCTTTGTATTTTTGAGATAGGCTCTAGAACCCCTTGACGCCCAGCAATGCTTTGACATCAGGATAGTTGAACACCGGCCCGTCCTTGCAGACGAATTTGCCGCCCATCTGGCAATGGCCGCAGCGGCCCGCGCCACACTGCATGTTGCGCTCCATACTCAGCCACAACGCCTCCTCCGACACACCGCGCTTGAGCATGTCGTCGATCACGGCGCGCATCATCCCCTCCGGACCGCACAGCATCACCACGCTTTTCTCCGCCACGATATGGGCGTCGTCGAACAGCACCGGGATATGGCCCACCCGCCACGGCCAGCCGGGTCCGGCCTGGTCGGCCGCCAGCAACACCTGGGTATTGGGCAGCTTGGCCCACTCTTCGTAGCGTTGGCGCCAAATCAGATCGTTGGCATGCTTGACGCCCTGCAATACCACCAGCCGGCCGTAGCGTTCGCGTCGGCGCAGAATGTAATTGATTACCGAAACCACCGGGGCGCAGCCCAGGCCGCCGGTAGCGATGATGACGTCCTTGCCCTCCGCCTCGTCCACCGGCCAGCCGCGGCCATACGGTCCGCGCACCCCCAGGCGGGCGCCGATGGGAAGATGGGCGAGACCGCGCGTCACCCGGCCCACGGTGCGCACGGTATGGTCGTACATGTGTTCGTCCAGCGGGTCGGAAACGATGGAGATGGGCACCTCGCCCACACCATGCAGGTAGAGCATGTTGAACTGGCCGGGCGCGAAGCGATAGGCCTTATGCACCTCCGGATCGGTGAAGCGCAGCCGCAACGTGAATATGGTCGGCGACTCTTCCAGCCGTTCGACCACTTCTGCCTCATAAGGCGCCGCACATCGGGGGTCACGCATATTGGCTACCATCGGAGGGTCCTTGTCGTTACGTTAGGCCGCGGCTGATTTCCGCTCGATACGATCCAACAGCTGCACGATCTGCCGGGAAAGCGGTTCCACTTTCAGATACTCGTTCTCCGCCTCGACGGGGCGCCCCGCCTCGCGCAGCTCGATCACCGAGCGGATGATCTTGTGCAGCTCCTCGTGCGGCCGTTCCAGCTGCCGCATCTCGTCCATGCCGCCGTATTTCTGCACCCCTTCGGCGTAGTACCACTTGCCCAGCACGCAGTCGCGGTGCGATACCGCCTGATCGCGCGTCAGACTGCCCTTGCCGTCCAGATAGGCGCGCAGCTTGCCCTTCCATGCCAGATGGGCGGTCTTGGCGGCCGACAGGTCGGCGCCGCTGACATTGGTACGGAAGCGCGACACCAGCACCCGCAGCTTGTCCATCTGCTCATGTATCTCTTGCGTCGCCGCCATCGTTTCGGCTGCCGCATGCGTAGTCTGCTCCGCCACCCCAGCGATGTTGGTGATGCTGCGGTCCATCTCTTCCGCCACGTGGCTTTGCTGTTCGGCAGCGGTGGCGATCTGATTGCTCATGTCGGTGATGGTCACCACCGACTGCACGATGCGATCCAGGGCGCTGCCGGCGGCGCCGGTATGTTCGACGCTGGCCTGCGCCTGGCTGCGGCTGAGGTTCATCATCTCGGCGGCCTTGAGCGACTGGCTCTGCAGCCGTTCGATGATGGCGCGTATCTCCTGCGTCGACGTCTGCGTCCGTTGCGCCAGGGTGCGCACCTCGTCCGCCACCACGGCGAAGCCGCGTCCCTGTTCGCCGGCACGCGCCGCCTCGATCGCCGCATTCAACGCCAGCAGGTTGGTCTGTTCGGCGATGCCGTTGATCACCTCCAGCACCTGCCCGACCTCGCGGCTGTCCGACTCCAGCTGCGTCATCACCTCGGCGGCCTGCTCGACCTTACTCGCCAGATCGTCGATGCTGTCGATGGTCTGCGTCATCACCCGCCGACCGTTCTCCGCCTCATCCTTCGCTTGACCCGCCGCCTCGGCGGTATTGGAGGTGTTGCGCGCCACCTCCTGTACCGTCGCTGCCATTTCGTTCATGGCGGCGGCCACCTGGTCGATCTCCGAGTGCTGCTGTTTTACGCCGCGGGAGGTCTCCTCGAGCTGGTGCGCCACCTGATCCACCGTAGTGCTCACCGCCGCCGTCGCCTGGGTGACGCCGCCGACCAACCGCCCCATGTGTGCCACCATGTCGTTATAGGCAACGAACATCTGGCCGACTTCGTTTTCCCGATTATCGACTTCGATGGAATGTGAGAAATCGCCCTCACCCACCGCCTTCAGGCTTTCCCGCAGGCGAGAGATTTGATGCATCAACACCGTCATGCCGAACATGCGCCCGAAGGTCACCAGCACCAGGATACCGATGGTCATGATCATGGAGAGAATGCGCTCTCTGCGCACATCGGCGTTGGCCGCACTCTGCAGCATGTTCACCACCGAATTCATCGCCTGCAACGTCTGCGCCGAGCGGTCGCTGATCGATTTCAGCAGCGTCGTATCCGGATGATCAACGTAGGCATTGATCTCCTGTTTGTACCGTCCCCAGAGTTGCGTCACGTTTTCCAGTTGTGCGCGGATGCCGGCTTGCTTGACCCGCGGTATTTTCGCCGCGGCATCGCCGTTCAACAGCCCTTGTTGCGACCGCTCGAACAATGCGATAGCAGAATTGACATCGTCCCTGCTATTCACGCCCTGGGCGGCCAGCATCGCCTCTTTCGCCACCTCCTGAATCAGCATGCTCTGGCGCCCGCCGATGTCGATATCGGTCGCGTCGGAACCCAGTCCGATATAGAGCGAAGTGGCGGCCGCTGCCGCAAACACGAAGATTAAGGTGTAGGAGAAGAGATACTGCTTGTCGATGGTCTTGATCCCGAGCGCCCGGAGCAGCGCCTGGATCATGTTCGCAATTGCCTGCCTCATTCCATCCGGTCCTTTGTCGTTATGTTTATTGGTTTTATATCCGCCATCGGAGCTAACTGCAAATTGCGTTCGCCTCCTCCGTGAAATCGATGGCGGCGGGACACCAACTGATGCAACGGCCGCATCCGACGCATCCGGAACGTCCATATTGATCGTGCCAACTGCCCAGTTTATGGGTCATCCACTGGCGATAACGCAGCCGGGTGTCGGCGCGAATGACGAAACCGTGAATGTAGCTGTGCCCTTCGGTAAAACAGGAGTCCCACTGTCGATAGTGGCTGCTTTGCTCGCCATCCAGCGCAGGCTCGTCGCGTTCGCTGTGGCAGAAGCAGGTGGGACAGACGGCGGTACAGTTGCCGCACGAAAGGCAGCGCGCCGCCACCTCCTGCCAACGCGGGTGTTCCAGGTTGGCGAACAGCGCGTCGCGCAAATGAGTCGAAGGGAGGCGTCGGGTCTGCGCCGCTGCCGCCGCGGCGCGTTGCTGGTGTGCAGCCGCCACGCGCGTATCGTCCGCCGCCGTAAGAAACAGCTCCTGCAAGATGCGTCCGCCCACCGGGCTGGCGGCATGGATCAGAAAACCCTCATCCAGTTCATCCAGCCGCAGATCGTAACCCTCGTCGGCGGTCGGACCGTCCCCTGTGGAAACACAAAAACAGGTCGCCGCCGGATGACTGCAATTGACCGCCACCAGAAACAAGCGTTCGCGGCGCGCCGCGTAAAAGGCGTCGTTTACCTCTCCGTCGATGAAATGGCGATCATGGAGGCGCAACGCCGCCAAGTCGCAGGCGCGCACGCCGATAACCGCCAGCGGCTCGTCGTGTACCGACGCTGCGCTGAAATCGAGGGTGCCATTATTGCGTTGCGCATGCCAAAGAGATTCACGCGGCGCAAAGGTGAGCGGTTTGATCGCTTGCGGGCCATTGGCCCAGGAGAAAACTCGATTATCGTCGTGCTGTTCGAGACGATAGCTGCCCGGCGCCTGCTGATCGCGTATTCCCCGCGGTAACCGCTCCACCCTGTCGAGGGCGTCATAGACGATGGCACCCTCGCGCACCTGGGGACCGATGCAATGAAATCCCGACTGCGTTAGTACATCGATGAGACGCTGCAGATCCTTTCGCGCAAGAAACTGGTGTTCGGCCATGAGACCATCCTGTCTGCTATCGTAACGCATGCATCGCATCCATTATGACGGGAATGGACATAAATGCGGCTCGGGGCAACCCCTACTGTATCGTCTGCCTGCTATGCGGCTTGAGGCCGGTTTTTCGATTAAGCTTAGAGAGCTGCCGTGACCGGCGCAACATGCGGCCGCGACAAACCGCGATTTCATCGCAACCAAATAGGACGACGATTCCATGGCGACACCGAATCCTCCTGTTGCAGGGACCACCGAAGAGGCGATGAACCGCGTGCTTGGCGCCGAGCACGACGCCAAGGCGGCGATAACCGAATGCGAAGCGCTGGCGGCGGCGACGGTGGAACAGGCACGGCAGCGGGCGCGCCGCATCGCGGAGCGTACCGACCGGCGCATCAGCCGGCTGCACGCCGCTTGCGAACTGGCCGCGGCGCGCAGTATCGATCTGCTGCTGCGGCAGGAGCGCGGCAGCGACGCGCAACGCAACGCACCGCCCCACGAGCAGGAGGTTCTGGCCGCCGCGGTGGAGCGGCTCGCCGCCCTGCTGACCGGCGCGACGCCGACACCACACGACACGACGGCGGAATGATCCAGCGCAGCCGTTTCGCCTACGTGCAGGCGCGTCTGCAGGCGCGCTACGGCCAACAGCCCGACCGCGGCGCGTGGCGCCGGCTACAGGCGATCACCTCGCTCAGCCATTTCTTGCAGGTCGCGCGCACCACGCCGCTGCGCCCCTGGCTGCTCAACATCCCGGCCCACGGCGACAGTCACGCCGTGGAGAAATCGCTGCGCCGCCAACTGTTCGACCATCTGGACGAAGTGATGCGCTGGCTGCCGCAGCCATGGCGACCGGCGCTGCGCTGGTGCGGCGTGCTGCCCGACCTGCCGGCACTGCAACACCTGCTCGGCGGCCGCCCCGCCCCCGCCTGGGTACTCGACGACCACCGCCTCAAGCATTACAGCCACGAACTGCCGGCGCTGCGGCTCCAGGCCCTGCGCGACTCGCCCTACGCCCCGCTGCTGGGACAGGACGGCGGCCGCGATCTGTCCGTCGCCTGGCGGCGCCACTGGCGCACCCTGTGGCCCGCCGACATCGCGGCGGCGGAGGCCGCGGCACTGAACCAGTTGGCGGATGCCGTGACCGCCTATTACGCCGCCCTCGCCGCCGCCGCCGGCCGCGACAGCGACACCGCCCGCGACTGGATCGAGCAACGGCTGCGCCACGGCTTCCGCCGCCACCCGCAACAGGCGGCGGCCGCCTTCTATTACCTGGCGCTGACGGCGCTCACCGTCGAACAGCTGCGCGGCCTGTTGCTGCGCCTCAGCCTGTTCCCGGCGCATCCGGAGCAGGTCGCGTGAACGGCGCCAGATTCAGCCTGCGGCCGGTGCCGGCGCGCTGGTTCGAGCTGCTCACCGCCCGCGACGACCTGACCCTGACGGTCGACACCCTGGCCCGCACCGCGGCAGTGGAGTTGGAGACCCACAGCGAGAGCGCGACCCCGCTGCTGCTGCCCGACCTGCGCGGCCGGCTGGAGGAGTACAACCGTCTCGCCCACCGCTACCAGGGCTACTGGCCGCACGACGAGTTGCGGCCATCGACCCTGCCGGGCAGTCCGTTGCAGACCCTGGAGAAGGCGCTGGCCCGGCTCTACCGCTGGCGCGACGAGGCCGACCCGCTGGTGCGCCGCATCGAGACGGCGCAGGGAGAGCTGGGCGAACTGGCGCTGCTGCGCGAGATGTTGCTCGGCCTGGGCGACAGTCCCCTCGACCTGGCGCTGCTGGCCGGCGGCGGCCCGGCGCTGGCGGCACGGCTGTTCGTGCTACCGCCGCGCACCCGCGTCAGCCAACTGCCGGCCGGCATCCTCAACGACACCCTGCGCGGCAAAGAACACGAGTTCCTGCTGGCGGTGGGAGCGCCGGCCGAGGTAGCCGCCCTGGAGCAGGAGCTGACCCTGCTGAAGGGACGGCCGATGCCGCTGCCGCCGTGGCTGGCGGCCGACGCTGCCGCCTCGCTGCGCCAGCTGGAGCAGCGCAACGACGAGTTGGGGCGGGAGCGGCAACAACTGGCGGACAAGCTGGAACGGCTGCGCGACAAGCACAAACTGTCCGAGGCCCTGGGCGACATCGCCCGCCTGGAGTGGTTCCTCACCCACGTGGAGGCGCTGCCGGTGAGCGAGAACTTCGCCTGGGTCACCGGCTGGACCAGCGACCTCAGCGGCGCCAACCTGCAGGCGGCGCTGGCCAAGACCGGGGTGCGCGCCCTGCTGCGCTTCCCCGACCCGCCGCGCGACATGGCGCCGCCGATGGTGTTCCACAACCCGTGGTGGGCGCAGCCGTTCGAGCTGTTCGCCCGCCTGCTCGGCACCCCGGCCCGCGACGAGGCCGACCCGACCCGGCTGCTGGTGCTGATCGTGCCGCTGATGTTCGGCTACATGTTCGGCGATATCGGCCAGGGAGCGGTGCTGTTCCTCACCGGGCTGCTGCTGGCGCGCCGCCTGCCGGCGCTGCGCCTGCTGATCCCCGGCGGCCTGGCGTCGATGGCCTTCGGCTGGCTGTTCGGCAGCGTATTCAGCCGTGACGACCTGATCCCGGCCCTGTGGCTGCATCCTTTGCAACAGCCGCTGACGGTGCTCGTCGTACCCCTGGCCGGCGGCATCGTGATCCTGCTGCTGGGGCTGCTGCTCAACGGCGTCGAGGCCTATTGGAAAGGGGCGCTGCGCTGGTGGTTCGAACTGGACGCGGCGCTGCTGCTGCTCTATCTCAGCCTGCTCGCCACGCCGTTCCTGCCGCACGCCGCGCTGCTCGCACCGGCCAGCCTCGTATGGTATCTGCTCGGCCGGCTGCACCAGGGCCACGGCGACCCGCGGGTGCTCGGCGCCGCCCTCGGCAGTCTGCTCGAATACACACTGCAACTGGCGGTCAACACCCTCTCCTTCGCCCGCGTCGGCGCCTTCGCCCTGGCCCATGCCGGCCTGTCGCTCGCCGTGGTCGATCTGGCCGTGGAGGCGGGCCACCCGATCCTGCACGGGGTGATCCTGCTGTTGGGCAACGTGGTGATCATTATCCTGGAGGGGATGGTAGTCTCGGTCCAGGTGACGCGCCTGGTGCTGTTCGAATTCTTCATCCGTTTCCTGCGCGGCGAGGGCCGGCGTTTCAGCCCCCTCGCCCCGCCCGGACATTCGTGATGATGGGGGTCAGCAAATGAACGCAAAGCGACACAAATTCCCGCGCCGATACACGCCTTCAACACTGGGGCGCCCAATCCGCATCCCAAGTCCATTCGCCTTTATTCGCGTTCATTTGCGGACCTCCATTCGCATCAGCCCAACAAGGAGAACAGCATGAGCCCGCGCACCAAGATCGCCGTCTTCATGGTCGCCCTGGCCGGCGTCATCGCCCTCGGCGCCACGGCCCTGCTCGGCATTGCGCCGGCCCACGCCGCCGAGGCGACCAGCGCCGTGGCGACGCTGCCGCCCGGCGTGCTGCAATGGGGTTTCCTCGCCGCCGCACTCGCCACCGGCATGTCCTCCCTCGCCGCCGGCTATGCGGTGGCGATGGTCGGCAGCGCCGCCATCGGCGCGCTGGCGGAAAAACCGGAACTGCTCGGCCGCGTCCTGATCCTGGTGGGCCTGGCGGAAGGCATCGCCATCTACGGCCTGATCATCTCCATCCTGATCCTGAACCGGCTCACATAAAAACCGGACTCGGAACTGATTTCATGACCCCCATCTACATCGGCGACGAACTCAGCGCGGCGGGCTACCGCCTGGCGGGGCTGCGCGTGCGCACGCCGGAGCCGGCCGAGGTCTTGGCGGTGTTCCGCTGGGCGCGCAACGAGACCGACCTGATCCTGCTGGGCGTGGAGCAGGCACGCCGGCTGCCGCCGGCGGAGCTGCAACAGGCGCTGCGCGAGCTGGCGCCGCAGATCATGATCGTGCCCGATATCCGCCGGCGCACGCCGATGCGCGACCTGCCCACCCGTATCCGCACCGCCCTGGGGGTCAAGGTATGAGCGAGCCCGCAGGCATACTCGATGCCCAGGTACAGACCCTGCTGGCGTTGGTGGAGCAGCACCGCGCGACGCACTGCGCCCGGCTCGCCGCCGAGGCGCGGGAACAGCGCGGGGCGATCCTGCACCAGGCCCACCACGACGCCCGCGACCGGATGCGCGAGGCGATCCGCAGCGAGCGGCTGCGCACGCGGGAGAAGCTGGAGGCGACCGCGGCGCAGTTGCAGACCCGCGAACGCCAGCAGCAGCACAAGACCGCGCTGCTGATGCTGCACCGCGGCTGGGAGCGGCTGGGCGATGCCGCGCTGCGGCGCTGGAAGGCACCGCCGCAGCGCCACGAGTGGATCTGTGCGTTGATCAAACTGGCCCTGGAGCGGCTGCCGCCGCGGCCCTGGGTGATCGAACACCCGCCCGGCTGGGACCCGGACGAATGCGCCGAACTGCGCGCGGCGATGGAGCAGCACTGCGGCGCCGCGCCGCAGCTGCGCGCCGACGACCAGCTCCACGCCGGGCTGCGCATCTGCACCGACGGCGCCTGCCTCGACGGCACCCTGGAGGGACTGCTGGCCGATCGCGAGGCCATCGAGGCGCAACTGCTGGCACAGCTCAATGAACTGCTCCGCTCACGGGAGGAGCGGCAATGAGCGGCGCCGTGCTCACCTGGATCGCCGGGCCGGTGCTGCGCGCGCGCAGCGACGGGCCGTTCCGGATCAACGAGGCGGTGGCGGTGGGGCCGCGGCGGCTGCTGGGCGAGGTGATCCGGCTGCAGGACGAGGAGATCGTGGTCCAGGTCTACGAGGACACCAGCGGTCTGCGCCCCGGCGACGGCGTCAGCGGCAGCGGCCTGCCGCTGGCGGTGCCCCTCGGCCCGGCCCTGCTCGGCAACATCTTCGACGGCCTGCTGCGCCCGCTGGGCGGCGCGAAGTCGGCCTACATCCAACCCGGCATCTTCGCCCGCCCGGCCACCGTGTTTCCCTTCGAGCCGGCGGTGAGCGTCGGCCAGCGGCTGACGCCGGGTCAGGCCTTCGGCCGCGTCACCCCGGCACAGGGACGGGCGCAGCAGTGTCTGATCCCTCCCGACCGCCAGGGCCGCGTGCTCTCCATCGTGGCCGCCGGCGACTACGCCGACGACGTGCCGCTGTGCGAACTGGAGGCGCCCGACGGACAGCACCACCCGATCGCCATGAGCCACCTGTGGCCGGTGCGCCGCGTCCGGCCGGTGGCGCAGACACTACCGGTGAGCGGCCCGATGCTCACCGGCCAGCGCATCCTCGACGCCCTGTTCCCCATCGCCCGCGGCGGCAAGGCGGCGCTGCCCGGCGGCTTCGGCACCGGCAAGACCGTGTTGCAGGAGTCGCTGGCCAAGGGTTGCGACGCCGACGTCATCGTCTACGTCGGCTGCGGCGAACGCGGCAACGAGATGGCCGGGGTGCTGCACGAGTTCCCGCAACTGGAAGACCCGCAGACCGGCCGCCCGTTGATGGAGCGCACGGTGATCATCGCCAATACCTCCAACATGCCGGTGGCGGCGCGCGAGGCGAGCATCTATACCGGCGTCACCGTGGCCGAGTACTTCCGCGACCAGGGGCTCAACGTGGCGCTGATGGCCGACTCCACCAGCCGCTGGGCCGAGGCGCTGCGCGAGGTGTCGGGACGGCTGGGCGAACTGCCCGGCGAGGGCGGTTATCCGGCCTATCTGTCGAGCCGGCTGGCCGGCTTCTACGAACGGGCCTCGCGGGTGCGCGCGCTCAACGGCAGCGAGGGCTCGCTCACCATCATCGGCGCCGTCAGCCCGCCGTCGGGCGACTTCTCCGAGCCGGTCACCACCCACACCAAGCGCTACGTGCGCTGCCTCTGGGCCCTCGACTACGCCCGCGCCCACGCCCGCTTCTTCCCCGCCATCAATCCGCTCATCGCCTATTCCGAGGACGTGCCCGAACTGGAGAGCTGGTGGGAGCGCGCGGGCAATCCGCAGTGGGCGGCCATCCGCCGCCGCTTCCTCACCCTGCTGGAGCAGCAGGCGCAACTGGAGCGGATGGCGCGCATCGTCGGCAAGGACGCGCTGCCGCCGCAGCAGCAACTGGCCCTGCTCTGCGCCGAGCTGGTCAACGAGGGCTTCCTGCGCCAATCGTCGCTGTCGGAGAACGACCGCTTCTGTTCGCCGCAGCGCCAGAGCGCGATGATGCGGCTGGTGGACCGCTTCATCACCCTGGCCGCACAGGCGGTAGCCGCCGAAGTGGAGGTGGAAGCGCTGCAACAGCTGCCGATCCTGCGCCGCCTGCACCGCATGGGCGAAGAGCTGGGCGAACATGATATGGACAAACTCGATGTCCTCGGCGCCGAACTGGAGACCGCCTTCGCCCGCCTCCATCCGGGCGCCGTGGCAGCGGGAGGGGTGGCAAAATGAAAGACCAAAAGCGGTTAACCACGGGGCACACGGGGGGCACGGGGAATACTTGGATTAAAAACCCCGTGTGCCCCGTGTCCCCCGTGGTTCATCTGGGTTGATCCGCGATGCGACCGAATCTCTACACCGCCGGCAACATTACCGCGATCCAGGGGCCGCTGCTGTTCCTGCGGCGCACGGTGAACGTCGGGCTGAACGAGGCGGTGGAGGTCTACGGCGGCGACGGCCGGGCGCGGCAGGGGCGGGTCGCGGCGCTGGACGAGGAGGTGATGACGGTGGAGGTGCTGGAGAGCACCGACGGCCTCAGCCTGAGCGGGACGCGGGTGCGCTTCCTCGGCGAACCGCTGCACTTCGCCCTGGGGCCGGACGTGCTGGGGCGCATCTTCAACGGCGTCGGCAAGGTGATCGACGGCGGTCCGCCCATCGCCGCCGAGCGCAGTTTCCGCATCGACGGCCTCGCCATCAACCCGGCGCAGCGCGCCCAGCCCTCCGACTTCATCGAGACCGGCATCACCGCCCTCGACCTGATGAACAGCCTGGTGCGCGGCCAGAAGCTACCGATCTTCTCCGGCGGCGGCATGCCCCACGAGCGCATCGCCATCGAGGTGGCGCGCCGCGCCCACCTGCGCGGCGAGGGCGGCGGCGGCTTCGCCATCGTCTTCGTCGGCATCGGCGTGCCGCACCACACCGCCGAAAACTTCCGCCGCGCCATGGAGAGCAGCGGCGCGCTGGAGCATACGGTGATGTTTCTCAACCTCGCCTCCGACTCCAGCACCCAGCGCCTGCTGACGCCGCGCTACGCTCTCACTGCCGCCGAGTACCTGGCCTTCGTCGAGCAGCGCCACGTGCTGGTGATCCTCACCGACATGACCAACTACTGCGAGGCGCTGCGCGAGGTCTCCGCCAGTCACGGCGAGGTGCCGAGCCGCAAGGGCTATCCGGGCTACATGTATTCCGATCTGGCCGCCCTCTACGAACGCGCCGGCGGCATCAAGGGACAGGCCGGCTCGCTCACCCAGTTGCCGATCCTCACCATGCCGTCGGACGACATCACTCACCCCATCCCCGACCTTACCGGCTATATCACCGAGGGCCAGATCGTGCTCGACCGCGAGCTGGAGCGGCGCGGCGTCTATCCGCCGATCAAGCTGCTGCCGTCGCTGTCGCGCCTGATGAAGGACGGCACCGGCGCCGGCTATACCGACCCGGACCATCCGGCCCTGGCCAGCCAGCTCTACGCCGCCTACGCCCGCGCGGTACAGGTACGGGTGCTGGCCAGCGTGGTCGGGGTCGAGGGGCTGCCGGCGCTGGACCGCCAGTACCTGGAGTTCGGCGCCGCCTTTGAACAGCAGCTGGTGCGCCAGGACGAGGCGCGCAGCCTGGAGCAGAGCATGGCCCTGGGCTGGCAACTGCTGCGCCGCCTGCCGCGCAGCGAACTGCATCGTTTGTCCGACGCCCAGATCGCCACCCACTTGGAGCAGAACGATGGCTGACGGCGGCGAGCGCATCGCCACCCCTTCGATATTGATGGAGCTGCGCGAGGAGCGCCAGGTGGTGAAGGACGGCTACCGCTTCCTCGACGAGAAGCGGCTGCTGCTGGCCGCCGAGATCCTGCGTCAGCTGGCGGAGTACGAACACCACTACCGCGATTATCTGGCGCTGCACAGCCGCAGCGCCGCGGTGCTGGCCGACGCCGTCGCCCGCCACGGCCTGCAAGGATTGCAGGTCTACCCCGCCGCCAGTGCCGAAGAGGCGCAATTGCAAACGCAACGGCGCAGCTTTCTCGGCGTCAGACTGCTGCACACCACACTACAACCGGGCGCCATCGAATCCGCCGCGGCGGTCGACCCGTCGCCGCAGGCGCGCCGCTGCGTCGAGCTGTTCCGCGAACTGGTGCAGCGCAGCGCCACCCTGGCCGGGATCAGCGGCAACCTGGAGCGGCTGCAACTGGAGTACCGCCGCACCGAACGACGCGCCCGCGCACTGGAAAACGTGTTGTTGCCCGAGCTGGAGCAGGCCTTGCGTGAGATCGGCACCCGCCTCGAAGAGCTGGACCAGGAGGAGGCGATCCGCGTGCGCCTGGATTACGGCGACCGCCGCAGAGGGAGCATGTGATCGCGTAGTGCGATCAGTTCCGAATTCGCGGTTCCTTGTTCCGAGTTGAAAAGAGGAAAGTTCGCCGCTTCGAACTCGAAACGACGAACCCGGAACTCGAAACCGGAACAGCCTCAGCCGCCGAGGATCGCCAGCACCGCTTGCAGGTGCTCGACCATCTCCACGCCTTCGTCGGTAAGATAGCCGCCGTCGGGCTGGGTCACCAGTCCTTTGGCGTGCAGGCGCCGTGCTCCGGCCACCGCACCGTCACCGGCGTCCTGGTGCACCTTGATCCCTTCGCGCATCGATTCGGCGTTGAACAGCGCCAACAGCTTCAGCTCCGCAATCCGATCATCATCCAGCGTCATTCCAGGCTGCATTTTCCACCTCGGGTTTGGTCAACGACAATAGTCACGAAACAGTTGCGCTACCGGTCACGGCCGGCGGCGCAGCGGCATGGGCGCAGGCCCATTGGTAAATGTTCAGTCAATAAATGCATGCATCCGCACAATAAACTGATAAAGCCCAGGAATCCACCCGCGCGCCATCTATGCCCTATGCCGAATATACGGTATCGTCTTGTTCGCTGAATAGTCAGCAGAGCAGTTAAACATCTGGCACAACATCCGTGGGCAAACACCCAGCGCCGGCGGATGCCAAACACAATGGCAGGTGCCGTAACCGATGACCTCGACCAAGCGCCATCCCCTGTCGCAACTTGTGCGCCACCGCCTCACCGCCTGGCTGGTGCTCGCCGCGCTATTGGTCTTGACCGTCGCCGCCTGGAATATCTCCGCGCAAGCCGTGCAACGACGTGCCGCGGATCGTTTCCACGCGGAGGTTGAAGCCGTCAAGGCCCGCATCGTCGAGCGGATGGGCGACTATCAAAGCATCCTGCGCAGCGCCGTCGCCCTGTATCAGGCCGAGGGACGGCAGCCGACGCGGACGCAATGGCACCATTTCGTCGGTTCGCTACAACTCCACAAACATTTTCCGGCCATCCAGGGCATTGGCTTCAGCCGGATGCTCAAACCGCAGCAGCTGGCGGCCCAGCAACGAGCCATGCGTGCCGAGGGTTTCCCCTCCTATCGCGTCTACCCGCCGGGCAGGCGTACACGCTACAGTACGATCGTCTACCTTGAGCCGTTCGATGCCGACAACCGACACGCCCTCGGCTACGACATGTATTCCGACCCGATACGTCGCGCCGCCATGGTACGGGCTCGCGACAGCGGCCGCAGCGCACTTTCCGGCCGGGTCACGCTGGTGCAAGAGACGAAACCGGACGGTCAGGGCGACTTTCTGATGTACCTGCCGATCTATCGTCCGGGTAGCCCCACGGCGAGCGTGCAGCAGCGGCGCACCGCCTTGGTCGGCTACGCATTCGCTCCCTTCTGCACCGACGACCTGATGCGCGACATCCTCGGCCGCTCGCCGCCGGATCTGGATTTCCAATTGTTCGACAGCGCGACCGCAGGAAGCCCCACTACACTGCTGTTCGACTCCCGCGGCACCGTTACGGCGGCGACCACTCATACTCCGCGCTACACGGCAACGACCACGCTCGACGTGCCCGGCGGCACCTGGTCCGCACGCTTTTCGAGCCGTCCTTCATTCGAGCGTACCCTGGCCAACAACCAGCCCTGGCTCATCCTGTTCGGCGGCCTGGCGCTGGACCTGCTGCTGTTCGTCATCATCCGCTCGCAAGCCAATGAGCAGGAACGGGTCGAGGCAAAGGCATCGGCCATGACCGTAGAGCTGCGCGAATCCGCCGAGCGTCTGCGGTTGGTGGCATCGGTGTTCGAACATGCCGCCGAGGGTGTGGCGATTACCGATGCCGACGAACGCATCGTCGACGTCAATCCGACCTTCTGCGAAATTACCGGTTATAGCCGCGCTGAGGCCATCGGCCAGACGCCGCGGGCGCTCAAATCGGGGCGCCAGGACGAGGAATTCTATGCGGCCATGTGGCAAGCGCTGCAACACCAGGGATATTGGCGCGGCGAAATATGGAATCGCAAGAAAAGCGGCGAAGTCTATCCGGAACTGCTCACCATCTCGGCGATCCCCGATGCCACAGGGGCGATCACGCACTACGTCGGCATCTTCACCGACATATCGGTGCTGAAGGAACATCAGCAGTACCTCGAGCGCATGGTGCATTACGATGCACTCACGCAACTCCCCAATCGGGTCCTGCTTATCGACCGCCTGCAACAGGCCATGGCGCACGCCCGCCGCGGCGGCAACCTGCTGGCGGTCTGTTACCTGGACCTGGACGGCTTCAAACCGGTCAATGACCGTTACGGCCATGGCGTCGGCGATCAGTTGCTGATCAAGGTGGCCGAACGCTTCGAGCTCAACATACGCGGCGGCGAAACCGTCGCGCGCCTGGGCGGCGACGAATTCGCCCTGTTGCTGGGTTCGCTCGACACAGTGGACGAATGCGAACGCGCCCTGTACCGGCTGCTGCACACTCTCGATGCCCCCTTCGATATCGGGGATGATCGCCAGGTGAAGATATCGGCCAGCATCGGCGTCACCCTCTACCCGGTGGACGACGATAACGCCGACGTCCTGCTGCGCCACGCCGACCAGGCCATGTATCTGGCCAAGCAGGCGGGACGCGACCGCTACCACCTGTTCGATCCCGACTTCGATCGCCAGGCCCGCGCCCGCCATGAAGCGCGGGCGCGCATCGAAGCGGCGCTCGCCGCCGAGGAGTTCCGCCTCTATTTCCAACCGAAGGTGGACATGCGCCGCGGCCGCGTCATCGGCGCCGAGGCGCTGATCCGCTGGCAGCATCCCGAACGCGGCCTGCTGCCGCCCGGCGAGTTCCTGCCGAGCATCGAGGACACAGAGCTAGACGGCCGCGTCGGCGACTGGGTGCTGCGGCGTGCCCTACAGCATATGACGCAGTGGAAACGGCAGGGGTTGGACATCACCGTCAGCGTCAATATCTCCAGCCGCCAGCTGCAACAGACCGATTTTCCCGGCCATATCGCGCAGCTGCTCGACGAATATGCGGAGGTACCGGCGCAACAGCTGATGCTTGAAGTACTGGAAACGGCGGCCCTCAACGACATCGCCACGGTATCCGATATCATCGAGCGCTGCCGCGGCCTCGGTGTATCGTTTGCGCTGGACGATTTCGGCACCGGTTACTCCTCCCTCACCTATCTCAAACAGCTGCCGGCCAACGAACTGAAGATCGATCAGTCGTTCGTGCGCGAGATATTGAATAATCCCGAGGATCTGGCCATCGTCGAAGGTATCATCGGGTTGAGTCAGGCCTTCCAGCGTCAGGTGGTCGCGGAGGGTGTCGAGACGGTGGAGCACGGCGTGATGCTGCTGCACCTCGGCTGCGACCTGGCGCAGGGCTACGGTATCGCACGGCCGATGCCCGCCCAGCAGTTGCCGGGGTGGATCGCCTCCTATAGACCCGAACCGCTGTGGCTGGAAGATCAGGCCGGCCACTGGTCGCGCGACGACCTGCCGTTGATCACCGCCGAGCTGGAACACCGGCGTTGGATCGACGACCTGGCGGCCAAGCTGGAAAACAATACCACGGTCGATGTGCTGTTTCCGCCGTTGGATCCGCACCAATGCCGGTTCGGCCGCTGGTACGACGGCCCCGGCCGCACCCGTTACGGCCACCTCGCCGAATTCAAGGCACTGTCGACCCTCCACAGCCGGGTCCATAAGCTGGCGAACGAATTGATCGATCTGCGTAGCGCCGGCCGCGCGCAGGAGCTGCGGCAACGGATACCCGAGCTGTTCGAGCTGCGCACCCAGGTGCTGCAGCGCATGAACCGGCTGCACGATCTGGTCGCCGCGGAGAGCGTCGCGTTCAAGGCGTCCTGAGAGGATGGCAGTGTATGGGCACTGGTGAAGGAGTGTTCTTTCAACAGCCGATATTCATGCTCTCGCCAAGATGCAAAGAACGCCGCGGGGACACCTGAAGCCCCCCACTCCTTGCGGCCTTGGCGGCTTGGTGCGAGCAAGGTCCGCCCGATACCGCTGCGCTCTATCGGGCCTACGACTGCCCGCCAATTCTGCCGCCGAGCCAAAAAAGAAACCCGCCGAACGGCGGGTTTCTTAAAGCGAAAATCGCTGCTGCCTAGCTGGGAACGACGTTCCGCGCCTGTAATCCCTTTTGACCTTTTTCGGTTTCAAACGAAACCGCCTGACCTTCGCGCAAGGTGCGGAAGCCAGAGCCCTGAATTGCGGAGAAGTGCACGAACACATCCTCGCTGCCGTCGACAGGTGCGATAAAGCCAAAACCCTTGGTCTCGTTAAACCACTTCACAGTACCAGTAGCCATGCAAATTACCTCAGAAAAAAATAATAGTGCGTTTCTACTACCGCCGTTGAAGATGAACGTTCGGGTATCCATACCGGAGTCCCATCAGGACCATGTTCAACCAGCGCAGCAGAACCAAGTATAGCGAGGTTTTTTTTTGCAAGCTATCGTAAAAGTCAACATCTTTCGCCATGCGGATACGGTGGGTAAACAGAGTAATTGCCGGCCTGTTTTGCACCGCAAGGGGATAAGGGTAAGTGCTCGCTGCGTCGGCAACTTGCGAATTTCTGGGCGCCGGCGTCAAAGTGCCGGACAGGTCCGATGGTTTCACGGGAAAGTTTCACGTCATTCATTAGCAAATGCTCATAAGTTAGTTCTTAAGCAGTATGTGTAGATGAACGTCCCCTCTCCCCCAGGGAGAGGGACAGGGTGAGGGGAGTAAAACGAGCAATACATGATATTTATATTCCCTCACCCCAGCCCTCTCCCGGAGGGAGAGGGGGCAAAGCCGTTAAGAACTAACCTATGAGCAAATGCTGAATTTCCTGCGCGGAAAATTCCAGAGACAACAGGATAGCGCGCGACGTTGCAGCCTCTCGATAGCCGCACAAACAATCGGGAGGTAGGTGCGCGATGGCACCCCGCACCGCACCACCTTCCCTGCATCTATTTCGTCCTCCACTGAAACTTCGGTTAAACTCGCTACGCAGCCGTCAAAGCCGGTCACCGCAATCGTCGTTCGCGTTCGATAACAGCGATTCCACAGCGGCCGTGCCGATGCCCGCCACGGCGCAACATGGCCGTTGCCGGTTGCGCTGAGGTTCCGACTGCACCCTGGATTCACGACACCGACCCGAGCACATGAAAATAGCCGTAAGCGAATTAATCGTACGATTCATCGAGCGTCTGGGCATCGAGCACATCTTTGGTATGCCCGGCGCCCATATCCTGCCGGTCTACGACAGCCTGCGCGACTCGGCGGTCAGCACGATACTGGCCAAGCACGAGCAGGGGGCCGCCTTCATGGCCGGCGGCTACGCCCGCGCCGCGGGCCGCATCGGCGCCTGCATCACCACCGCCGGCCCCGGCGCCACCAATCTGGTCACCGGCATCGCCAACGCCTACGCCGACAAGCTGCCGGTGCTGGTGATCACCGGCGAGACCTCCACCCACATCTTCGGCAAGGGCGGATTGCAGGAGAGCTCCGGCGAGGGCGGCAGCATCGACCAGGTCTCGCTGTTCAAGGGCATCACCCGCTACAACCGCATCGTCGAGCGCACCGACTACCTGGAGAACGTGCTCAATCAGGCCGCCAAGATACTGCTCTCCGACCAGCCCGGCCCGGTGCTGCTGAGCTTCCCCTACAACGTGCAAAAAGAGCTGGTGGATGAAAGCCTACTCGATAACATTCACAACTTCCGCCGCGCGCACTCCCAGCGCGAGTGCGCCCAGCCGGCCCAGGATCTGGCCGAGTTGATCCTCGCCGCCGAGCATCCGGTGATCATCGCCGGTTACGGTTGCCTGCGCTCCGGCGCGCAAGGGGAAGTGGAGCAGTTGTCGGCCCTGCTCAACATCCCGGTCACCTCCAGCCTCAAAGCCAAGGGCATCATCGCCGAACAGTCGCCGCTGGCCCTGGGCAGTCTCGGCGTCACCTCCAGCGGCCACGCCTACCAGTACATCGTCGACAACGCCGACCTGCTGATCTTCCTCGGCGCCGGCTTCAACGAACGCACCAGCTACCTATGGGACCAGACCCTGCTCAGCGGCAAGAAGATCGCGCAGGTGGATGTCGATCCGGCCCAACTGGAGAAGGTGTTCCCCGCGGACCTGGCGATCCACGGCGACATCAAGGTGGTGCTGGGCGGCGTCCTCGCCTATCTCGACGGCCGCGAGACCGAGGCCGCCTCCTTCGAGCGGCTGCGCGACGAGATCGAACGCTCCAAGGCCGCCGTCACCAGCGACTACGCCATCTTCCAGTCGGGCTTCGCCCTGGTGGAACACTTCTTTCATCAGCTGGAACAGAGTTTCCCGCGTAACGCCGTCATCTTCGACGACAACATCATCTTCGCCCAGAACTTCCTCAACGTCGCCAACAGCAACCGCTACTTCCCCAACTCCGGCATCTCCTCCCTCGGCCACGCCATCCCCGCCGCCATCGGCGCGCGCTTCGTCGAGCACAAGCCCACCTTCGCCATCCTCGGCGACGGCGGCTTCCAGATGTGCTGCATGGAGATCATGACCGCGGTGAACTACGGCATACCGCTCAACGTGGTGCTGTTCAACAACGCCACCATGGGCCTGATCCGCAAGAACCAATACCAGCATTACCACCAGCGCTTCATCAGCTGCGACTTCGTCAACCCCGACTTCGAACTGCTCGCCCGCTCCTTCGGCATCAACTACCAACGGGTGACGAACGTCGCCGACGTCGACGCCCTGTTCGCCGACTGCGACCTGCACGGCGCCATCAACCTGATCGACATCGTCATCGACAAGAATCTGTTCCCCAACTACTCGTCGAGACGATGATGGCCGGCGCGCCCCACGACATCGTCGTCGTGATCCCGGTGGCGGACCGGCCGCAACACCTGTCCGAATGCCTCCGCAGCCTACTCCAACTGCTGCACCGCTACCCCTACGGCGGCAAGGTGTCGGTCCTGGTGGCAGACGACAGCCGCGGCGCGGAAAACCTGGCACACCATCGCGCCATCTGCACGGAGGTCGCCGCACAAGGCCTGGCGACGCACTACTTCAGCCAGGACGAACAGCGCGCGCTGGTGACGGCGCTGCCCACCGACGCGCGCATGCAATTGACCGGCGTCATCGGCGACGGCGCAAGCTATGCACACAAGGGCGCCTCCATCACCCGCAACATCGCCTACCTGTGGCTGGCGCGGCTCCAGCGCGACGGCGCCCGGCGCCTGTTCTGGTTCATCGACAGCGACCAGGAGTTCCGCGTCAACGTCGACACCGCCGACGGCGAAGAGCAGCGCTATGACATCGACTATTGTCATAGTCTCGATCGCATCTTCGACACCACACCGACACAGCTACTCACCGGCAAGGTGGTGGGCGATCCGCCGGTCTCGCCCGCGGTGATGGCCGGTAACTTCCTCGACGATGTCGCCGCCTTCCTCGGCGACATGGCGCGCCTCACGCCACAGGGCGCCTGCGCATTCCACGCCGCGACCCGCCACGCCGACGATGCCGCCTATCACGACATGGCCGACCTGTTCGGCTTCCGACAGGCCGACGCCTTTCGCTACCGCTGCGCCCTGGACGGAGCGCACGACAACGCCCGTTGCTGCGCCGACTTCGCCGCCAAACTGGCCCGCTTCTTCGACGGCGAGCACCCGACGCGCCGCAGCGTCTACGAAGCGAGCGAACTGATGGCATCGGTCAAACCGGCGCGCACCGTCTACACCGGCAACTACGTATTTACCCCAGCGGTACTCGACTGGTTCATCCCCTTCGCCGACCTCAAACTGCGCATGGCCGGTCCCACTCTGGGCCGCATCGTCAAGGCCGAACTGGGCGAGCGCTTCGTCTCCGCCAACCTGCCGATGTTGCACAAGCGCACCGTGGAGAGCATCGGCCAATCCGAATTTCGCCCCGGCATCGAACGCAGCAGTGAACAGATCGATCTCTCCGGCGAATTCGAACGCCAATACTTCGGCGACGTGATGCTGTTCACCATGGAAAAGCTCACCGCCGCCGGTTATCCCGGCGCGGCATCGGACCGTGCCGCCATTGCTGCGCTGGTCGACCAGACGGAACAGGAGATGCGCGAGCGCTATGCGACCAAGCATCGCCAGATCGGCGAAAAGATTGCCCGGTTGCGCACGCTGTTCACCGAACCAGGCCATTGGTGGCAACAGGACGCAAGCCTCGCCGAGGCGCGTACACTGTTCGCCGCCTTCATCGACAACATGGACCACAACTTCGGCGATGAATCCCGCGCCTGGCAGATCATCAACGACGTCGGTCATCGTCAGACTCGCACCCAAACCATCGTCGCAACCGTCGCCCGCTACCGCGACGACCGCAAGGTATGGCACGCTGCGCTCGCGATGGAAATGCAAAGGATATTAACCACGGGGGACACGGGGAACCCAGGGATATGAATGTACAATGTTTCACAAACCTTCAAGTAGTACCGGATATCCGTTCCGATATTCTTGGCAATAGATATCCCCGTGCTCCCCGTGTCCCCCGTGGTTAAACGAGCTTCTACTGAATGAACATCTTCATCCTTAACACCGGCCGCTGCGGTTCGACCACCTTCATCGAGGCGTGCCGCCACATCACCAACTTCAGCGCCGGCCACGAGAGCCGCATCCAACTCCTCGGCCGCGAGCGCCTCGCCTATCCCGCCAACCACATCGAAGCCGACAACCGCCTCTCCTGGCTGCTCGGCCGCCTCGACGCCGCCTACGGCGACGACGCCTGTTACGTCCACCTCACCCGCGACCGCGCACAGGTCGCCGCCAGTTTCGCCAAACGGATGGAATTCGGCATCATGAAGGCCTACTGGGAGGGGGTGTTGCTGCACGAAGAACAACCCGAAGCATCCGCCCTCGCCGCCGCCAACGACTATATCGACACCGTCGAGGCCAATATAGCGCTGTTCCTCAAGGACAAGAGCAACACGCTGGAATTCCGGTTGGAGACGGCGAAGGAGGATTTTCGCCGGTTCTGGGAATGGATAGGCGCTGCCGGCGATCTCGATAAGGCCGTGGCCGAATGGGCTGTGCACCATAACGCATCAACCGAAACCTGAAATCGATGTAGGGTGCAGCGAGGAACGAACCGCATAGATCGCGACATCAATGTCAATTGACGACGATCGAATAGCGCCGCACGCATATCTCAAGCGGCGATCGATTCTTCAAATCGCGGACGGTGCGGCTCGCGCAACGAGCCGCACCGCTGAGCGCAATCAAGCATCAATTACCCGGCGCGCCGCCGTTAGGCCCCCCATACGCTCCTCCGGCGGGACCATTGCCAGGTCTGCCACCGGGTCCGCCTCCAAAACCGCCGTTAGGACTGCCCGGCCGACGCATCCGGTCATGCGAGAACATGGCGTTCGCCTTTTGACGCAGCTGAGCCCCCGCCGACCGCTCCTGCATGCCGCATTCGCGCAAGGCCCGAAAATCGGCGGCGGCCTGCATGCAGTTCAGCCCATTTTGCACAATGGCAAGACTTTCCTTATGCAGCTCGACCATCTCTTTCTTGAGTTGCTGGAAGTTGCGTTGCGGCGGCACCGGCTGGCCCCCGCCAGGTCCGGCATCGGCAGCACAGGCATAGCCGGTGAAAGTCAGGCAGGCGCCTGCCAGAACGGCGGTCGTCAGAATACGGTTAACCTTGGCCATCAATGTTTCCCCCTGGTTGATAAGTAACTGAACGCTCCCGTTCGTGATAATCCCCAAATTCCGCCCAAACTGTCCAACACTCCATCACAAAATATCAAGCGGTGGATATCAGCGCTCTCCTTTAATGCGGTGCGCTAACAATCTGCGTACACCTACGAGGTGAGGCATACTTGGAGAGAAAACCCTTTCAGAGAATCTGCCGGGGATCGCTCACTGGTGTCGGCAGCGCCGTTCAGCTTTGGCCTATGCGCAGGACCGCACACCCGCGTTCATTGCCGATGTACTCCTGCTCGATCGCTGGAAACTCCTTCTGCCACATGCCGACCAGTTCCCGCTCGTCCGGCCGCGCCGCGTCGTCCATGAATACCGTACAACCCGCGGCGAGCCGGTCGAACAGCAGCGGCAGGGCCGGATAGCGCGAGTGGCGCTGGATGAAACCGGGCGGGCCGTCGATCACCAGCATGTCGATGTCGATCGCCGCCAGGTCATCGAGGGCGTACCACTGGAAGTCGCGGCCGTTGACCGCTTGCATGGCCAGCGGCGCATCGATGACTGTGGAGAAGGCATCCAGGCCGGAGCCGGCTAGCGCGTCGCGCGTCTGGGCGGCGAACTCGGCGCCGTTTTCCAGGCTGAACAGCCGGCCGCCGTCGTTGACGGCGCAACAGCGGGCCAGCATCACGGTGGTGAGGCCGCTGCCGCACTCGACGATGGTCGCCGGTTTATGGGTCAGCGCGTGCTCGACAATGAGTTCCAGGAAGTCGGGGGCGGCCGACCACTTGGGCGTATAGGGAATGATGCCGACGTCGAGACCGAGACGGTCGCACAACGGCTGATAGGCTTCGATGCTCATAGGCGCCACAGGATATGGCCGGCACCGCGGATGGCGTCGGCGTTGAAGCTGGATTTGACGTCGACGAAAACGCCACCCGGCTTTAGATGTTCGATAATCGTGTTCAGCGTCATGTCGTGGTAGGCGCGATGATTGACCGCGGCGACGACGGCGTCGGCCTGCTGCGGCAATTGCTCCCAGGGAACAAGGGCGATGCCGTATTCGCGTTGCGCATCCGCGGCAACGGCGATGGGGTCGTGAACGCTCACCTCGCAGCCGAAATCGGCCAGCTCACGGACGATGTCGGCCACCTTGGAGTTGCGGATGTCGGGGCAGTTCTCCTTGAAGGTAAGCCCGAGCACGACGACGCGGGCGCCCTTTACCTGAGTTCCGCCCTTGATCATCTGCTTCACCGTCTGCTGCGCCACGTAGGCGGCCATGTGGTCGTTGATGCGCCGCCCGGCTAGGATCACCTCGGGATGGTGTCCCACCATGTCGGCCTTATGCGCCAAATAATAGGGGTCGACACCGATGCAGTGGCCGCCCACCAGACCGGGGCGGAACGGCAGGAAATTCCATTTGGTGCCCGCCGCCTCCAGCACCTCCAGGGTATCGATGCCGAGACGATCGAAGATCAGCGCCAGTTCGTTCATCAGCGCAATGTTGAGATCGCGCTGGGTGTTTTCGATCACTTTGGCCGCCTCCGCCACCTTGATGCTGCTGGCACGGTGGACGCCGGCCGCCACCACCGTTTCGTAGAGGGCCGCGACCCGTTCCAGAGTCTCGGGCGAGTCGCCCGCGACGACCTTGAGGGTGTTGGTAAGGGTGTGCTGATTGTCGCCGGGATTGATCCGTTCGGGGGAATAGCCGACAAAAAAATCTGTCTGCCACTTCATGCCCGAGGCCCGCTCCAGGACGGGAATGCAGATATCCTCGGTGGCGCCGGGATAGACCGTCGACTCGTAGATCACGGTAGCGCCGTGCTTCAGATGCCTGCCGACCGTTTCCGACGCCTCGATCAGCGGCGTGAAGTCGGGCTGGGTGGCTGCATCCACCGGAGTCGGCACCGTGATCAGCACAAAGTCGGCCCGCGCCAGCAGCGAAGGATCGGAGGTGCAGGTCAGCTGTGACGCACGACTCAACTCCGCCGCGCTCATCTCGCCGGTCGGATCGCAATGTTCCCGATAGCGCTCGACCTTCGTCTCCGCACAATCATAGCCGATGGTCTCCCCGTGTCGGCCGAAGGCCACGGCGAGGGGCAATCCCACATATCCCAAACCGACAACGGCGACGACACTGTTCATGGCAGACCACTGAGAGAAGATTGCCGTCATTCTACTGAAATGCGTCCGTTGCGTGAACGGCTATGACCGCGCGTAACGAACGTCAAAAGAGCCGAGATCGCCACGCAGACACGCGAATGCGGCAGCCGCTGCCGCGAGGAGGCAACGGAGGGATTTGTTCAAGATACGATGGTATTACGTACTTCCATGCCGTTAACACTGCGTCTTCGCCGGCTCCTGTCCCGCAGCCAGCCGCTGCGATCACGCCGGCCTGCTCTTTTGCAGCAGCCGCAGGTAACCGCCCAATAGCGCGAAAACGGCGCTGGAGAACAGTGTCACCACCGCCATCGGCAACGAGCCGGCTTCATAACCGAGCGCGATCGAGTAGATGCCGATGGCGACGCAGAGAAACGACGACAACACACCGTTAAGCAACTCGTCATGTTTGGCCAGCCGCGCCGCCACGTAACCGCCGAGGATCGAGCAGCCCACGCCGGTCGCCGCCTGCACCAGACGCAGCGGCCAATGGTCGTGAATGGCGGCCATGATCTCCACCGACATGCGGCCGGGCGGCAGGTGCGACAAGCCGAATGCGGCGATCACATACACGATCAGCGGCACAGCGAGAACGTTGGTCGCCACGATATCCGTAATCCCGCCGACGAAAACCCCTTTGAACGATACCTTGCCCATCACTTCTCCCATGCGCCGCGCCGCCTGCGACCCGAACCCGTCCGTCAGCGTAAAATGCGGACACATTCTTACATAAATTAACCAATGAATGGTCCCGCGTCACAGCTCTTCTAAAATCCCGGGCGCGGGAATATCCTAGCGCGTCGTCCTCACCACACAAGAGCCCTTGCGCGCCATGTCCGCCACAGTTTCGCAGAGCACTCACGCAGACGCGACCCGTTTCTCGGTCCTTTCGGCGATCAGTTTCTCCCATTTTCTCAACGACATGATGCAGTCGCTGATGCTGGCGATCTACCCGCTGTTCAAAGCGGAATTTCAGCTCAGCTTCGCCCAGATCGGTCTGATCACCCTGACTTATCAGTTCACCGCCTCGCTGCTGCAACCGCTGGTGGGCTATTACACCGATCGCCGCCCGCAACCGTTTTCGCTCGCCATCGGCATGGGCTGCACCCTCGCCGGTCTGATCACCCTGTCGTTGGCGCCCAGCTTTCCCGTGCTGTTGCTGGCCGCCGCGTTGGTGGGGACCGGCTCGTCGGTGTTCCATCCCGAATCGTCGCGGGTCGCGCGCATGGCCTCCGGCGGCCGTCACGGTCTGGCTCAATCCATCTTTCAGGTCGGCGGCAACGCCGGCAGTGCGGCCGGCCCGCTGCTGGCCGCCTGGGTCGTGCTGCCGCACGGACAGCGCAGCATCGCCTGGTTTTCGGCGGCCGCACTGCTGGCGATGATCGTGCTCACCGGCGTCGGCCGCTGGTACCGCCACCAGCACCGCAAGCCGAAGACGGCCGCGGCGCCCGTAGCCAACCCGCTGCCGCCGCGTCAGGTAGCGCTTAGTCTGGCGGTGCTGCTGTCACTGATCTTCTCCAAGTTCTTTTATATGGCCAGCATCACCAGCTACCTGATCTTCTACCTGATGCACCAGTTTCACATCAGCACCCGATTGGCGCAGTACCACCTGTTCTTCTTTCTGTTCGCGGTGGCGGCCGGCACCCTGTTGGGCGGCCCCATCGGCGACCGTATCGGCCGTCGCCAGGTGATCTGGGTCTCGATCCTGGGCATCACGCCGTTCACCCTGGCGCTCCCTTATGTCGGACTCGGCGCCTCGGCGCTACTGACGATCATCATCGGTTTCGTGCTGGCGTCGGCCTTCCCGGCAATGGTGGTTTATGGCCAGGAGCTGATCCCCGGCAAGGTCGGCACCATCTCCGGCCTGTTCTTCGGACTCGCCTTCGGACTAGGCGGCATCGGCGCGGCGATCCTCGGCCAGCTCGCCGACCACTGGGGCATTGTCGCCGTCTACAAGATCTGTTCGTTCCTGCCGCTGATCGGATTGCTGGCGGTATTTCTGCCGGAGCTGCATCCGCAGCGCGCCAAGCCTGCCGCCACCACCGCAGCCGCCTGAGTTGTAGGATGGGTCGAACATGGTGATACCCATCGTCCGGCTATATCGCGGCCAAAAAAATGCCTGCGATCGATCGCACCAGGCGATCAACCGCAGGCGTTTTGCGAAAAACAATTAAAGCGTTGCGACCAGCCAGATGCCGGCGCCGGCGATCAGTGCACCGCCGCTACGCAACAGCCATTGATGCCGTTTGAGTGCTGTACCGATGGCGAAACCGGTGAAGTGCAGCAGGACGCTCGCAGTGGTCATGCCGAGCAGGAACAGGAATCCGGCAGCGGCCTCGGGCAGCGCGGCGCCGTGGGCATAGCCGTGAAACATGGCGAACAGGCCGACCAGAAACATGCCGGCGCCGGTGGACACCCGCCAGGTCAGCGTTACCGCCAGACCAAGCACCAGCACCGATACGGCGATGAAAGGCTCCACCAGCGGCAGATGAACGCTGCCCGACATGCCCAACAATGCCCCCGTTACCAGCATCACCACGAAGGCCGTCGGCACCTTCCATGAGGCGGAACCGCCCAGGCTCGCGGCCCACAGACCGACGGTGAGCATGGCCAGCATGTGATCGATGCCGCTGAACGGATGGGCAAAGCCGGCGGCAAGACCGCCGTTGGCCATGCCGACCAGGATGTGGGCCGAGGCGATGCCGGGCGCAATCAACAGTGCGACGAGCGAGGTAAGTGCGGCAATTTTGCGTAGCTTCACGGGACGTTCCTCCTTGCAGTTCATTAACGGACCTTGACCTTCACCAGCTCCTCACCGTCGGGATCGGTGACATGCACCGCACAGGCGATGCACGGGTCGAAGCTGTGAATGGTACGCAGGATCTCGATCGGTTGTTTCGGATCGTACAGTGCCTGCCCCTTGAGTGCGGCCTCGTAGGGACCGTCGTTGCCGGCGCTATCGCGCGGGCCGGCGTTCCAGGTGGAGGGCACCACCGCCTGGTAGTTGTCGATCTTGCCGTCCTTGATCACGATCCAGTGGCCGAGGGCGCCGCGCGGCGCCTCCATGAAGCCGACACCTTTCGCGGTCTTGGGCCAGGTCGAGGGCTCCCACAGTGCCTCGTTGAAGGTGCGCAGGTCGCCCGCCTTGATGTTGGCCATCAACTGGTCGTACCAGCCCGGCATGGCATCGGCGATCACCTTGCTCTCCAGCGTGCGTGCGGCGGTGCGGCCGAGGGTGGAGAACAATCCCTGCACCGGCAGGTCGAGCTTCTTCAGTGTCATGTCGACCAACTCCTTGGTTTCGGCATTGCCCTTGGCGTAGAGCATCAATACCCGCGCCAACGGTCCTACTTCGATCGCCTTGCCTTTCCAGCGCGGCGACTTGAGCCAGGAGTAGCTCTTGTCCGTGTCGAGGTGTTCATAGGGCGGCTTGGGGCCGGTGTAATTCAGATTGGTCTCGCCGTCGTAGGGATGCAGACCTTTATCGTTGCCGACGCTGTAGTCGTACCAGGAGTGGGAGACGTACTCCTGGATCTGATCGGCGGCGTTCATGTCCAGCTCGTGGATAGTGGAGAGATCGCGGTTGAGGATCACGCCGGTCGGGATCAGGAAGCTGGACGGGTCGTCCATGCTGGTCGACGGCAAGTCGCCGTAGGTGAGGAAATTGCCGATGCCTTCGCCATGGGTGGCCCAATCCTTGTAGAAACCGGCGATGGCGAGGGTATCGGGTACGTAGACCTGATCGACAAAGCTCTGCATCTTGGCGATGATCTCCTTCACCTTCTGCAGGCCGGTCAAATCGACCGCCGTCGCCGCCATGCCGCCGCGGTAATGCGAGCCGAAACCTTGCCCGTGTTCGGTATCGATGCTGATGGCGCAGGGGGCGCCGCCGACGACGAAGTTGGGATGGGGATTCTTGCCGCCGAAGATGGCGTGCAGCTTGGCCACCTCGCGCTGCCACGCCAGGGCATCGAGATAGTGGGCGACCGCCATCAGGTTCGCCTCCGGCGGCAGCTTGTAGGCCGGATGGCCCCAGTAGCCATTGGCGAAGATGCCGAGCTGTCCGCCCTCGACGAAGTTCTTCAGCTTGGTCTTCACGTCGGAGAAATAGCCGGGCGACGATTTTGGATAGTTGCTGATCGACTGCGCCAGGTCCGATGTCGCCTTGGGATCGGCCTTGAGTGCCGAGACCACGTCGACCCAATCGAGCGCATGCAGATGATAGAAGTGCATCACATGGTCATGCACGTATTGCGCGCCGATCATCAGGTTGCGGATCAGCTGGGCGTTGTGCGGAATCTTGTAGTCGAGAGCGTTTTCCACTGCGCGCACCGAGGCGATGCCGTGCACCAGGGTGCAGACGCCGCAGATGCGCTGGGCGAAGGCCCAGGCGTCGCGCGGGTCGCGGCCGCGCAGAATGATCTCGATGCCACGCACCATGGTGCCGGAGCTGTAGGCCTGGCGAATGACCCCTCCGTCGGTTTCCGCTTCGATGCGCAGATGCCCCTCGATGCGGGTGATGGGATCGACGACGACTTTTTGATTCATGGATTAATCCTCGCTATCGAATGCGACCGCATCGCCGCTACTCTTCCAGATGGTCGGCCACCAACTCGGTCAGGCCCACGACGTTTATGTTCATGTTGTAGTGCTCCAACCCCTCTTCCAGCACGATGCGGCAGTTGGCGCAGGCGGTGACCATGGTGTGTACGCCGACTTCGTCCAGTTGCGATTTCTTGCGTTTGAACGCCTTGAGCCGCAGCTCCTCGGCCCGATCGTTGGCGCTCACGCCGCCGCCGCCGCCGCAACACCAGTTGATGGTGCCGTGATCTTTCATGTCGCGGAAATCGCTGGCCACCTCGCCGAGCAGCCGGCGCGGCTGCGCCACCACGCCGCCGCGCCGCACGATCTGGCACGGGTCGTGGAAGGTGAGCGGCTTACTCTCTTTGCCCCGGGTCTTCAACCGTCCTTCGCTGCGCAACTGATCGAGGAGTTCGAGAATGTGGATCACCTGGAATTTGTAGGATCGGCCGATCAGATTTGGCCCCTCCCAGCGGATGGCGGTAAAGGCGTGGCCGCACTCGGGGCTGATGACGTATTTCACGCCCAGCTTCTCCGCCGCGTCGACGACGCGCTGCACGATCTCGCGGGCGATATCCGACACGCCGATCTGGATGCCGCTGTTGGTGGCCTCAAACGCCTCCGACGACAAGGTCCAGCTGACGCCCGCCTTGTGGAAGATGCGCGCCAGCGAGCCGAGGTACTCGGGGAAATTGATGATCTCCATCGAAGAGAGGATGGCCATGTAATCGGCACCCTGGACATCGATCGGGATGGTGAGGCCGGTCTCGGCCTCCTGCGCCCGAATCTGCGCCTGCAGCGCGCCCAGCTTCACTCCCATCGGACTGCCCAGCGCCACCGTGCGCTTGGTGGCGCCGATAACCCCTTCCGGCGCATGCCCCGAGGCCGCCATCCCCTCGCGCATCTTGCGCACCATGTAGGTGATGTCGTTGCCCACCGGACAGGCCAGCGAACAACGGCCGCACAGGGTGCAACTGTCGTACACCAGCGTGCTCCACTGCTCCAGCTCGTCGTCGCTGACCGGTTTCGACAGACCGAGCATCCTGCCGAGCCGGCCGAACAGCGTATACTCCTGGCGCCACAACCGGCGCAGCGGCTCCAGCTTGTGAATCGGCGTGTACTTCGGCTCGCGCGTCTCGGTGAAAAACAGGCACGCCTCGGAACATATGCCGCAGTGGACGCAGCTGGAGAAAAAGCTGGCGATGGGCGCATCCATCACCTCGCGAAAGGCCTTGATACCTTTTTGCAATGAAGCGCTCATCGGGTCACCCCCTCACCAGAAGGCTGCGTGGTTTCAGCGAACACGTCACGGTCAAACAAACCTAAACGTACCCCGTATTCCCAGTGATTAGTTCTTATCTGCTCCCTGCTCACGACATCGCCTCGGTGAGCGCGGTTGATATTCATATCGTCCAGTTCTCGGCAGCCGGCGCCATTCGCGGACGCTCGCATCCCCGCGCTGCGGAGCCCCTGCTCCCTGCTCATGACGCCACCCCTCTGCGCGCAAACCAGTCGCCGTTGAACCAGCGGGAGATGAACAGCGACATCATGTGCGTCAGCTTGGTGAACGGGAACACGATCAGCAGCAGTTCCACCGACATGATGTGTATCGCCAGCATCAGCGTGTAATCGAGCAGCAGGTGGTGATAGCTCATGTAGCCGGTAAGCAGCGGCAGGAACGTTACGGTCCAGGCGACATAGTCGCCGACACCGGAGAGGAAACGCTTCACCGGGTCCATGATCCGATTCACCAGGGTGACGATCAGGGCCAGCAGCGTGATCACCGCCACCAAGTCGATCAGCGGCGTCGGCAGGTTGGGCCAGTGCAGCCCCGTCACCGATCGAATCAGCATGATGTGCGGCGCCAGCAACAGCAACACCACAAAAAAGCCGAGGTGAAAGGTGTAGCCGGCGATATAGGTGAGCATCGACACCTTGAAGAACGGTTTGCTGGGAATCGAGCGCGCCCATAGGGTGCGCCAACCGGAACCCGGGCCACCGCTGCGCGGCGGCGCCAGATCCGGCTTGCGCCCGAGGCTGTATATCTCGAACAGGCGCAGCACCATGCCGAAGACGAAGATCGCGACGGCCCCTACCAGCGCCGGGCCGCGCGCCCACAACAAAAGATCCATGAAGGTCATATCACTTCTCCAGATCGTTGACGGTTACGGTCTCATGCTCCGCCTTGGCCTTGGCCTTGGCATGGTGGTTGGCGATACCCACGCCGACGCCGGCGGCAACGCCCACCACCGCAGCCGTGGCCGCCGCCGCAGCCACCGAATCGATCGGTGTCGACAGCGCTTGGTAGAAGCTGCCGTTGTCCCAGAAATTGGGCTCGGAGCAGCCGAGGCAGCCGTGGCCCGACTGGATCGGGAAGCTGGTCCCCTGATTCCACTTGGTGGTGGCGCAGACGTTATGAGTGGTCGGCCCCTTGCAGCCCAACTCGAACAGGCACCAGCCGTTGCGCGCGCCTTCGTCGTCGAAGCTCTTGGCGAACTTGCCCTGGTCATAATACGGCCGACGGTAGCAGCGGTCGTGAATGGTGTCGCCGTAGTACGAGCGCGGTCGGCCCAGTTCATCCAGGTCGGGAATGGTGCCGAAGGTGAGGTATTGCACCAGCACGCCGGTGATCACCGCAGGGATCGGCGGGCAGCCGGGGACATGGATCACCGGCTTGTCCTTGACGATGTCGCTCACCGGCACCGCGCCGGTGGGATTGGGCTTGGCATAGGGGATGCCGCCGAACGAAGAGCAGGTGCCGATGCAGACCACGGCCGCGGCGCCGGCCGCCGCCTCTTTCAGCGTCTCCAGGTTGGTCTTGCCGGCGACGGTGGAGTAGTAGCCGCCGCCGCGCGTCGAGACCGAGCCGTCCACCAGCAGCAGATACTTGCCCCAGTTCTCCTTCATCGCGGTCTCGCGCGCCGCTTCCGCCGCGGTGCCGGCGGCTGCCTGCAGCGTCTCGTGGTAATCGAGGGAGATGGCGTCGAAGATCAGACTTTCCAGCGTGGGCGAGAAGGAGCGGGTAAGCGATTCGGTGCAGCCGGTGCACTCCTGGAACGACAACCAGATCACCGACGGCCGTTTGGCCTTGGCCAGCGCCTCGGCGACGGCCGATGCCATGGTCGGCGGCAGCGCCATCAGCGAGGTGGCGGCGGCGCAGAACTTGAGGAATGCCCGCCGGCTGACGCCGCGCTTTTTGAGGATATCGAGTAAGGTTTCATCCTGCATAATCGCCCTCCTTAGGAGCTGCCGCCGACGTCGTTGCGCGGCACGCTGATATGCCAATTCTCAAAAGCGGTATCGGGCATCCCTGCGCCGAAATGATTTACTCCACGGAACTCTTGTTCATATTCTCCTCGAACAGGCGCGCGCGCAGCGCCTCCAGCCCGTCCTTCACGTCATCCTCCGGGGTCAGCAATATCTCCGGACAATGGGTAACTTCGATGAACTCGGCCATCACGTCGTCGTCTTCGTTGTAGTGGGTCACCCACCAGACGCCGGGAATGCCGGTCTCATGCACCCGGGTCACTCCCAGGCTGCTGACTTCGGCCGTCACCTCGCCCTCGCCCAACGTCTCCTCCAGCAGGTCGTAGGCCTCCGGCGTCAACGGCAGGCTGGAGAGATCGATACTGCCCTCCTCGCCCTTCTCAACCAACACCGTCAGCAACGTTTCGATCTCGCGCAATACTGCGCGCGCGCTGCCGTCGCCACCGGCATCGATCACCTTCACTCCGATGCCGTCGAGCCCGCTCATTGCCGCCACCGTTGCATCAGGTCGACGGCCATTGCACACGCCAGGGGGATCGCCGCCGCCACCGCCGGGCTCGGCGCCTCGCCCCAGTCCACATGCTGCGGCTGGATGCCGATGAGGGCGCGGCGCGATGGTATCGAGTCGGTCAAATGGGCGATGGCCAACAGATCCACCAGGCTCACTTCGTGAACGCTGCGGCGTTTGCCGTGGCAGAGATAATCGTCCATCGCTTCATCTTCGAACAGCGAAACGGTGCCGGGCGGGGATTTGAGTTCGGCGGCGTCGATGACAATGAGTTGATCGGCTTCCGCCATCGGGCCTGCCAGGGTGAAGCTGAGCGTACCGCCGTCGAGAAAGTCGACCGTATCCAGTTCGGGATGGTCGCGGCGCAGCCGCTCCATGACGTGGACGCCGACCCCTTCATCGGAAAGAAGGGTGTTGCCGACGCCCAATACGATGGTTCTCGTCTCCATAACCCTCACGGTATTGCTTATGTTTATTATTAATATCCGGACAACCGGAGTAACTATAGACCCTGTGCGTTCATTTGCGCGATTGTCGCTACAAAATTTGGGTCGATTTCACACTGGCGCTATACTCAAACGCAATTCGACCACGGATAACCTACCATGTGCCTCGGCATCCCGATGCAGATCGTCGCTATCGACGGCTATAGCGCACGCGCCAGCGCCAAAGGCGTGGAGCGCGACGTCAGCCTGTTCATGTTGCCGGAGAACGAAGTGGCGCCCGGTGATTTCGTCATCGTCCACGTCGGCTACGCGATTCAAAAGATCAGCGCGGAGGACGCGCGCAGCTCATGGGAGCTTTTTGATCAAATCTTAGCGCAAAGCGATGCATGAACTGTCCGTATGCCAGGCGCTGCTACGTCAAGTCGAGACGATCGCGCAGGAGCATGAGGCGTGCGGCGTCGATAAAATAGTATTGCGTATCGGTCCGCTGGCCGGCGTCGAGCCGAAACTGTTGCAAGATGCGTTTCCCATCGCACGCGCCGGCACCGTCGCCGACGGCGCAGAACTGGTGATCGAGTCGCTGCCGCTGCGAGTGCGCTGCGACAGCTGCGGCGCGGAGAGCGACGCGGCACCCAACCGTCTGCTGTGCGGCGCCTGCGGCGACTGGCACACCCGCGTCATCAGCGGCGACGAAATGTTGCTGGCCAGTGTGGAACTGTTGACGTAAAGCCGAGCTTAACCGCATAAAACATGCGCGGCACATGAGAAACATCAATGGTGAGCATTGTCCATTTCTATAATGACTTTACTCAGGATTCGGCGGCAATGGAGGAAAACGGGAGCGCAATGCGGCATGTGTAATCCAGCATTTCATTACACTCTAATAAACTCCGTGTTCCGCGTGTTTTCATTTTGTTGTCGTAACTACGCGAAGGGCTGAAACGATGTGCGATACCTGCGGCTGCAACGTCACTCCCGGCAACCGGCATCTGGTCGAGGCCGGCGGCAAACTCTCCCATACCCACGACGGCAAGGCGGCGGTCGATGTGTTGCACGGTCTATTGTCGGAAAACGATCGGCAGGCGCAACACAACCGCGATCATCTGGCGAAATACGGAGTGCTGGCGGTGAATCTGATGTCGTCGCCCGGCGCGGGCAAGACCGCGCTGCTGGAGGCAACCATCGCGGCGTTGAAGGATGAACTGCGCATCGCCGTGGTCGAGGGCGACCTGGAAACCGAAAACGACGCCGAGCGCATCCGCGCCCAAGGCGTACCGGCGATCCAAATCACCACCGGCAGCGCCTGCCATCTCGATGCCCACATGGTGCACGACGCGTTGCACCACCTCGACCTGTCGCAGATCGATCTGCTGTTCATCGAAAACGTCGGCAATCTGGTCTGCCCCGCCAGCTTCGATCTGGGCCACCACCGCAACGTGGTGTTGCTCTCCACCACCGAAGGCGACGACAAGCCCGCCAAATATCCGGTGATGTTCCGCGCCGCCGACCTGATGCTGCTCACCAAGAGCGACCTGCTGCCGCTGCTCGACGACTTCGACCCGGAACAGGCCGAACAGTACCTGCGTCAGCTCGCCAACGCCGCACCGGTGCAACAACTGTCGGCGCGCAGGGGCATCGGCCTCGACGCCTGGTTCGACTGGCTGCGCAACGAAGTGGCGGCACGGCGCGACGCGGCGCGCAAACTGCGCCCCGCGGCCAAGGTCAGCGGCGTACTGCGCTGAAGAACGACCCAACCACGGGGTACACTGGGCGTCACGGGAACAACAATGCTTTCGCAACGACTTGCACATCACGCCGCATCTGCCCTGTGCACGGCTTACAACCCGATACCCCCGTCAATCTGTTTTGAGGTACTTGCATGCAACGTACAGCCCGCGACTGGCTCGACCTGATCCGCGCCCTGCCGTTCGACGGCACGGTGCGCATCATGAACGTCTGCGGCGGCCACGAGCGCTCGATCACGGCGGCCGGGCTGCGCGGGGTGTTGCCGCCGCAGGTGGAGTTGATCCCCGGCCCCGGCTGCCCGGTCTGCATCTGCCCCGAAGAGGCGATCTACGCCGCGATCCAATACGGGCTGCGCGACGACGTCATCGTCGCCGCCTACGGCGACATGCTGCGGGTGCCGGTGAACGTACCCAAGGAAGAGGCGCGTTCGCTGGAACAGGCGCGCGTCCTGGGTGCCGACGTGCGCCCCGTCGCCTCGCCGTTGGAGGTGGCGCAGATCGCCCGCGACCATCCCGAACGCCGGGTGGTGTTCCTCGCCGCCGGCTTCGAGACCACCACCGCGCCGCTGGCGGCGCTGCTGCAACAGGGGGTGCCGGACAACCTGTTGCTGGTGATGGCCGGCCGTCTCACCTGGCCGGCGGTGGCGATGCTGCTCGACGCCGAGGCACCCGGCTTCGAGGGCCTGATCGCCCCCGGCCACGTGGCGACAGTGATGGGTTCGGACGAGTGGCAGTTCGTGGTGGGTAAGCACGGCCTGCCGGCGGCGGTCGCCGGCTTCACCCCCGAAAGCCTGCTGGCGGCCATCTATTCGGTGCTGCGCCAGCAGTTGGAGGGGCGGCGTTTTCTCGACAACTGCTATCCGGAGGTGGTGAAGCCCGCGGGCAACGCCGCCGCCCGGCGCATGCTGGAGGCCAGTTTCGAGGTCGGCACCGCCCCCTGGCGCGGCGTCGGCGACATCCCCGCCTCCGGCTACTTCCTCAAGGGCGACCTGGCGCGTCACGACGTGCGCCGGCACCTGCCCGACTACGCCGCGGAACAGCGCCGCCGCGCCGGCGCCATGCCGCCCGGCTGCGGCTGCGCCCGCGTGGTGCTGGGCAAGATCTATCCCACCGAGTGCAAGCTCTACGGCAACGCCTGCACCCCGCGGACCCCCATCGGTCCTTGCATGGTTTCCGATGAGGGCGCGTGCCGCATCTGGTGGTCTGCGGGACAGGGAAGGAGAGCCGCTTCCACGGCATAGCCGGTCGCGGCAACGGCCTTCGCCGCATCCCGCTTTCGGGGGAAGGTCAACCTTCGGGTTTGGGGGCCGGGGATGTTGCCGGAGCAGGCGGCGGCGGATAGTTGGGAGGAGGGGGCGGCGTGTAGCTGGGAGCCGGATAGCCCTGCACGATATTGCCCTTGGAGTACATGCACTGCTGGTAGGAGATGTTATAGCGCCGCTGCAGCGTCATGGTGCTTTGCTGCGCAGCACCGGCACCGACAGCGGACCCCATCAGCACGCCCATGCCCGCCATGGTCCCGGTTCGATCGCCTTCGTAGCGGCTGCTCCCCATTAGCGCTCCGCTCACTGCACCCAGCGCAGCGCCTACAGCCGCGCCCGACAGAACCTGCTTGCTTGCCACTTCGTTCGGATTGGCCCCCATTTGCTGCTTGGCAAACTGCCGGCATAAGGCATCGTCGGCCCGAAACTGGTCGAACGGTTTGCCGGGACCGGGCATAACCGACACCGTCGGACCCTCAGGGATGGAGGCGCATCCTACCAATACCGCGCCAAGTACCGCACTCACCACAAAACCGGGGAATTTCATTATCGTCCTCGCACAACACTGGAACCTATCGAGCCGGCGCACCCGCAGGTATCGCCGGCACCGCGCGCCAACCGCCCGGGCACGAAGCCACATAAGGATAATAGGCCTTGGCGGCGTCACAATAATACCAATACTCGGTCGGCGGCGGTACGGACGGAACCGCGCTAGGCGCTACGACTATCGGCGGCGCGGACAGGACGGGATAGGGATAGGGATAGACCGGTTGTGGATAAAAATACCAGCTACCGGCGCTGATCCACCACCAACCCAACCGACCATCATGATAGCGATGATCCCAATGGCCATCGCGCCAGCCGTGAAAATCCCTGTGCCGCTCACCATCCCAACCCCTGTGCCCGTCATCATGCCAACCCCTATGCCCGTCGCCGCGATCGGCGTGTGCCGACACAGGCAACGCCGCCGCTGCGATGAACAAGGCGAGCAACACACCGATATGTTTTGTCATGTTCATAAGAATAGCCGCACTGGAAAACAAAGGGTGAAAACTCTTCACACGCGCGCGAACGCTCGACAACCGTTCGTCCAGCGACAGGAACCTCCAAGCCGCCTGCAAAATGTGACCGGTGCGTGAAGCAAATGTTCACGGCTTCAAGGCAAAATCATATATCCCTGAAGGAGGTCAATAAAAAACGCCGCCCTGGGGGGCGGCGTTAAACGGCGCAGTGTTCTGCAAACCGGAGGAGAACTTCAACATCCGTGTCCCGGTCCCCGAAAAGACCGGCGCTACGCTCCGTGTCGTCGACGGGAAACAGCGTAGCGGGAAATTGTTACAGGGGTCTTACGCCAGAGTGGCGCCGCCGTCGGCGGCCGGGGCCGGCCCGGAGGCGAGGCGATGGGCCCAGCGGGTGGTCTCCGGCAGGCGGTAACGGGTGCTGCAGGCGAGGACGTAGGCCAGTGCCGTGGGCAGGGTGATGCGGTGGCCCGCAGAGATGAACAGCGGCTTCACCCCGCGGCGGCTGCGCAGCACCGCGCCGATGATCTCGCCGCGGTCGCGCAGCGGCACCCAGGCGCCGCGCTGGTCCGGCAGCGCGCCGTACTCGCCGATCAGCCGGCTCTTGGCCACGCCGACCGCCGGCACGTCCAGCAGCACCCCCAGGTGGGCGGCGATACCGAAGCGGCGCGGGTGGGCGATGCCCTGGCCATCGCACAGCAGCAGGTCGGGCCGGCAGCGCAGCCGCGCCAGGGCGTCGAGCACCGCCGGGATCTCGCGGAACGAGAGCAGGCCCGGCAGGTAGGGAAAGGTGGTCGGCCGTCGCGCGATGGCATACTCGTGCAGGGTCAGCGCCGGATAATCGAGCACCGCCACCGCCGCCCGCGTCACCGTGTTCCCCTGCTCGAAGCCGACGTCGATGCCGGCCACCAGCCGCACCTCGCCGACGCGGTCCGCCAAGACCACCCGGCTGCGCAGCTCCTCCTGCACCACCCGCGCCTCGCGCGGCGTCAAATCCCAGGGGTGCTCCAGCACCGGCGTCAGCACGGCGCGGCACCGGCAAGGTTGAAATGGCGCCCGCGGATGCGCAGAATGGCGCGCTTCGGCGGTGCAACGATGGCGACAGGTACATGAGCGAACATAATCCATACATCTTTGACGTGATGCAGGAGGACTTCAAGGAGAAGGTGCTGGATGCCTCCCGCCGCCAGCCCATCCTGCTCGACGTCTGGGCCGACTGGTGCAGCCCCTGCATCGCCATCGCCCCGGTGCTGGACAAGGTGTTGCGCGAATACGCAGGCAAGTTGCTGCTGGCCAAGCTCGACGCCGACGCGGGCGAAAACATGAAGATCGCCGGCCACTACAAGGTGCGCGGCTTCCCCACCATCCTGCTGTTCATCGACGGCGAGGAAACAGATCGCTTCACCAGCGCGCGGCCGGCACAGTTCGTGCGCGAGTTTATTGATCGTCATCTCGACTGACGCATAATCAAACGTCCACAAAACGCTGACCACGGGGCGCGCGGGGCAACCAATTAGTGAGCTCATAGACCCCCGTATTCCCCGTGCCCCCTTGGTTCCGCTTTCCCGCTCTTGCGCTTTTTGGGGCCGTCCCCGAAACTCGAAACATGTTCACCATGCGCCTCATCGTCGGCGGCCGTGTCCAGGGCGTCGGCTTTCGCCCCTTTGTCCACCGTCTCGCCACGGCCCATTGCCTTACAGGCTGGGTACGCAACCGTACCGGGCGGGTTGAGATTGAGATACAGGGCGAGGCGGCGCAGCTGACGGCCTTCGCCGACGCATTGATCGCGGCAGCGCCGCCGCTGTCGCGGCCGCACTTGCTGGAGCGCGCCGCCGTCGACGCCGCCCCCTGCGACGGCTTCGCCATCCTGCCCAGCGACGTCGGCGATACGCCGCAGATCCATGTGCCGCCCGACTACTTCGCCTGCGACGACTGCCTGCGCGAGCTTCGCGACCCGCAGGATCGGCGCTACCGTTACCCCTTCATCAACTGCACCCAGTGCGGCCCGCGCTACACGCTGATCGCCCGCCTCCCCTACGACCGGCCCAACACCAGCATGGCCGGCTTCGCGCTCTGCCCGGAGTGTCGCGCCGAATATGAAAACCCCGCCGACCGCCGCTTCCACGCCGAGCCGGTGGCCTGCCCGGTGTGCGGCCCGCAACTGCAATTCGTGCGCGGCGAGACAGTCATCGACGATACCCAGCAGGCGCTGGCGGCGACGGGGGCCGCGCTGCGCTCGGGCGCCGTGGTCGCGGTCAAAGGCGTCGGCGGATATCACCTGATGTGCGACGCGCGCAGCGCCGCGGCGGTGACGACGCTGCGCACGCGCAAGTACCGCCCCGACAAGCCGCTGGCGGTGATGTTCCCGGCGCGCGGTGCCGACGGCCTGGAGGCGCTGCGCATCCATCTCGCGCCGAGCGCGGACGAAGCGGCGCTGCTCACCGATGCGCAACGCCCCATCGTACTCTGCGCGCAACGCGGCGACAGCGACCTGGCTGCCGCCATTGCCCCCGGCCTGCACGAGATCGGCGCCATGCTCCCCTATTCCCCGCTGCATCACCTGCTGCTCGACGACTTCGACGGCCCGCTGGTCGCCACCTCCGGCAACCTCAGCGGCGAACCGGTGCTCACCGACAACACAGAAGCGGCACGCCGGCTCGCCACGATCGCCGACGCCTTCCTCCATCATGACCGCCCGATCCTGCGCCCCGCCGACGACCCGGTGTGGCGCACGCTCGGCGGCCGGCCGCGGCCGCTGCGTCTGGGCCGCGGCATAGCTCCGCTGGAGCTGCCGCTGCCGCGCGCCGTCGACGTGCCGACCCTCGCCGTCGGCGGCCACATGAAGAACAGCGTCGCACTGGCCTGGGACGATCGCGTGGTGCTCTCGCCGCACATCGGCGATCTCGACGCCCCGCGCTCGCTGGCGGTATTCGAACAGGTCATCGACGAACTGCAACGACTCTACGGCGTGCGCGCCCAACGCATCGTCTGCGACGCCCACCCCGGCTACGCCAGCCACCGCTGGGCGCGGCGCAGCGGCCTGCCCGTCATCACGGTGCTGCACCACCACGCCCACGCCTCCGCCCTCCACGGCGAACGGCGCGGCACCGGCGATTGGCTGGTATTTACCTGGGACGGCACCGGCATGGGCGGCGACGGCACGTTGTGGGGCGGCGAGGCACTGTTCGGCCGTCCCGGCCGCTGGCGGCGCGTCGGCTCGCTGCGTCCGTTCCGCCTCCCCGGCGGCGACAAGGCCGGCCGCGAGCCTTGGCGCAGCGCGGCCGCACTGTGTTGGGAGACCGGCATGGAATGGAACGACGTCGCGGATGCCGCATTGCTGCACCAGGCGTGGCGCAGCGGCGTCAACAGCCCGCAAAGCTCCGCCGCGGGCAGGTTGTTCGATGCCGCCGCCGCGCTGCTCGGACTATGTACGCATGCGAATTTTGAGGGACAGGGGCCGATGCGGTTGGAGGCCATTGCCGAAGCCGGCGGCGACGGTATTGATTTGCCGTTGTTCGAAGACAACGGGCTGCTGCAAATCGACTGGGCACCTTTACTGCCCATGCTCCGCAACAAGAACATCCGCAGCGCCGTCCGTGCCGGAACCTTTCACACATCATTGGCTGCAGCATTGGTCGCGCAGGCGAAAGCCTTACGCCAACGTTATCGATTCGACACCATCGCACTCGGTGGGGGAGTATTTCAGAACCGGCTGCTCGCCGGCTTGGTAACCGAACAGCTGGAGGCGGCCGGACTGGAAGTCCGTCTCGGCGCAAACCTCCCCTGCAACGACGGCGGCATCTGCTACGGACAGATTGGCGAAATGCTGGGAAGCGACTAGCCGGCGCAAAAGCCGGAAGCGAAAGATATCAATCGCAGCGTCACTTGCCTTCGCCGTCAGCGCTCCCGCTGCCGGCACTTGCCGCCACCATGACGGCACCGGCAAACAGCGACACCCAGCCTATCCATGTTGCGCCAAACCCGGTCTTATCGGGCAGCAGATAAACGACCAACGACAGCACGAACAGCAGGTAACCGAGAAGCTCAAAGATGTTCAGGCGCCTGTTGCCGATTTGAAACACCTTGCCGCCATCCCGCTTCATCCATGCCCGCATCCTGTCCCAACCGTTCATCGTTCCTCCAAACAAACCGTCCGCTGCTTAACGGAGCCGAGTCTGAACAATAACCAGACCCCGCCGCACAACGGCGACCCCCCCGTTCCAATCGTGAGCGCTCACGAAACAGCGATGCCGCTATCCAAACAGTTTCTTCACCAACCCTGTCACCCAGGTCCGCCCGCCTTCATCGGCGATCACCTGCTGGACCGAATCGGCATACCGCTTGTCCTCTTCCTTGATATGTATCTCCACCCAATTCTGCAACATGGTGAGAAGCTGTTCCGTCACATCCTCACCCTTGGCGTAACGGCCGCGGAAATCCGCCAACCGCTTGGCGAACACCTCGTGAATCCGCTCATGGGCGCTGAGGAATTCATAGCCTGCCTTCTCCATCAGCTGCTCTTCGAACATGAAATGATTGCAGACGAAATCGAGCAGATGTTCGAGGACTTCGCCGACCCGCTCGCGATCGGCAGTCTGCCGCGCCTCGTCAAGGGCATTGATAAAATCCGCCACCCGGCGGTTCTGTTCGTCGATTTCCGGGATTCCGGTATCCAGATCGTGGGTCCACTGAAAGTGCATGGCATATCCCCTTTGGCAACAGCGTTGTTTCCGGGGAATCCGCGCTTCCCCGAACGCCTATGTTCTTGTTGAGGATGCGATCCTTGCTCCGCTTCGTGTACGGCTATCGCCCGAAACAGACGAATCCAATGCCGACCGTAGTTCCAGATATTGCATAAAATCGGGGCAAAAGGCCACCCAGCCGGAAGGAATGAACGTTGCCGGCCGCGCGACGGCGCGAATAATTGACAAATGTACGACTCCTCGGCAGGAATCGTGCGCACAAGAAGGGGATTTCTCTCGCCAAGCCGCCAAGCCCGCTAAGAGTGGAGGCTTCAGTTTTCCCTTGGCCTCCTTCGCGTCCTGGCGAGAGCATCAATCCCGTAGTGGTGGTCGCTCATGCGGTCTTGGACTCGGGTGTTTCCGTGCTATCAGCCCACCACCCTTTACGCTTGAACCAATCGGCGTTGTCGGCATCGTTGGGGTAGCGCTCGCGCCAGGCGGCGATGGAGGCATACTGGTCGTAGGGGTCGTTGCCGTGGGGGAGGTATTCCCAGCGGAAATCGCGGATGCAATTGT
>OFHG01000015.1_pt1 | contig 87929 bp, 87 predicted proteins | sample 1521931 | NCBI WGS metagenome assembly OFHG01 (sample SAMEA2468438, study PRJEB22500) | soil metagenome | biome: Glassland; feature: Farmland; material: Clay | place: Australia | collected 2013-01-31 | depth 0.55 m
GGTAGAGCAGCGCGACGGGATGCGAGGGGTCGCGGCAGACGGTTTGCACGAAACGCAGGAAGGTCTCGGCCACCAGGTCATAGGCCAGTTCCCGGTCGGCGCCGCGGGCTACCAAAAAGCGCCACAGACGCTCGGCTTCGTTCTGGTAGAAGCTGCGAAATGCATCCTGATCGCATTGTCGGCAGTAGCGGCGGATGAAGGCGTCTGATTCCGACATTCGGCGCGTTACGGCGGCGGCGCGTCGGTGATGGTGGCCCTAATGCGTCTCGACGCATAGCCCAGGCTGCCGAAGGCGATATTGGTTGTGTATGCTGTCGCAGTGATGACGTAGACGTGATAAGCCGGGCCGCCAGGATTTAGTTGCGATTCCGTGTAGCCGGCGGCATTTGAATCGGAACAGGTGACATCGACGGAGAACCCTGCGAGGGCTCCTCCGGGTGTTATCGTCGTGGGCGTTGGGCAATTGCCGGTCCCGGTGACCGGTACCGCTTGTGCTGCTGCCCACTCAATACCGCTGCGGGCGGCGTAGTAGGCCTTGGCGCTCTGTAGTGCATAGAGCGACGTATAGTGCTCGGTGCCGCTGATGCTGACCATATAGATGCCGATCGCGGCGAGCACCAGCAGCAGGAACAGCGCGCTGATCAGGGCGAAGCCACGTTGTAGAGGGGCGTACAGAGTCATGGCGCGTTGTCCACGTGGACCTGGTGGAGCAGCGTGATCGAATCGCCGTCGCGGGTCAGGGTCAGGCTCATGGTGACCAGTCCGCCGCGGGTGGCGGTGCCCGGATCGTAGTTGATGTTGCAGGCCGTTACGTACTGGGTTAGCCGGCCCGTTGTAATGGCCGCTTCCGGCGGGAACCAGGCCGTTCCCCGTTTCGGATTATTTCTATTACCAGTTAGGTAGCCCGTCGCCGTATCCCCAACCTAACTGATGGGCGGATCGACCAGAAACAGGCGCTGGCTCGGCGAATCGGTGCCGAACTGTTGCGGCTGGCTCAGATGGATGTAGTCCTCGCCGAGATGGCTGCCGTCAGCCGTGATTTTGATAGTTGTACCGGATGGCGTCATGATGCCGACGGTACCGACGGCTTGATAGGCGTCATATCCCGGTGCACCGAGATTGTAAATCACAAGTCGCGGCGGGACAGCAAGGGTTGACGAATCATAAGGCAGAGCGATGTTCAGGAATTGGCCGATGGAGTTGAAATCCGCATCGGGTCCGGTGACGTCGAGCTGATGTAATGGGGCGGCGCCGGTGGCATAAGCACCCTTGCGATAACGCACGCCATCGATGGTGTGCAGCATTTCAAATGCCGTGTTGGTGCCATTGCAGCGGATGCTGTTGGGAAGCGCCGAGCGGATGTCGCGGGCCATCATCTGCAGCGCCGAGTCGGCGGCGTCCACCAGTTCCGCCCGATTGCTGACGTCGACATAACCCTCCATCGGCTTGCTGATGAAGATGCTGATCATCCCGGCAATGATGCCGGTGATGACGATCACCATGATCAGTTCGATCAGGGTGAAGCCGTTGCCGGCGGATGAGCGGTAGGGGGCAGCCATCAGTAGTCGGTCCGGTAGCCAGTGAGCATGATCGTGGTGCCGTTGGGGCCGGTTACGGTCACGTCGACCTGCTTCGCCGTATTAATAGTCCCAAGGGTGGCATTGTCCGTAACCGTCACATCCACCGCGTAGCCCTTTAGGCCGGCAATGGTCTGACCAAGCTCATTGGTGGCCTGAGGGTCGTGGAGTCCGTTGTAATCGTCGACATCGTCGAAATTTTTACGGCTGCCGGCACCCGGTTGCGTCGTATAACTTTTGGACAGAATCTCCTCCAGATACGCCTGCGCAACGGCGATCTCCTGATGCTCGATCATCGGGTCGGCGCTATGGGCAGTGGTTTCGTTCATCACCGTTAAAATGCCCGTGACGGCGATGCCGATGACCACGATGGCGATCACCAGCTCGATCAGGGTGAAGCCGCGCAGAGTCCGTTTCATTGGCGTTGCACGTAGCCGGTGTCTTTATAGACGTTGAAAATCGAGCCCGCAACCGTGACGGTGACACCGCCGAGCGCCTGGCCGGAGGGCAGGAACACAATGGTCGCCGGAGTCGCGGTGACGCCGGACGGCGCCGTATAGACGCCGTTGGTGCCGGGCAGCGAAATCGCCGTACCCCAGGTTTCGCCGCCGGTCAGCGTGCCGGTGGTACAGACATTCCATGCGGTCGTGCCCGTGGTCGGCGCCGCCGAGGGCTGCGCCAGAGAAAAGCTGCCCGCGTTAATGGTGACCTGCACCGCGCAACCGCTGGTCACCGCCAGCTTCTGCGCATAGCGGGTCGCCTGGATCAGCTGGTCGAAGTAGCCACGACCGGTGAAGGTGGTCAAAGAAAACATCCGCGGCATGATGTAAACGGCCAAAATGCCGATAACGACCATTACAACCACCAGTTCGACCAGCGTAAAACCGCCGTGTTGGCGACTGCTATGTGTAATGTGCCAAGAATCCACGTTGTTTGCCCACCATATCGTCAATGGTAGCCGGTGTGGAATAACCGTCTAATTACGTTTATAGATCAAGACGGCCATTTCGGTTGATGCCGCATGATCAGTAATATGGCCAAGCCCCGACCTCCATGGCTGCATCATCTACAACCAGTAAATATGGTCGGGGCTTGGCTCGAACTCGAAAAGAACCGGTGTCTTTACGCATAATCGCCGGCCCTCTTCCTTCTACTGAAGAGCGAAGGCGTCAACGGAGATCAAGCGATACCACAACGATTAATTAGTGCAAATGGCTGTGACGATTGCCGGTGTATCACCTTTGCTGTGTTGAACGGAGCAGTCCGCGGAGTCCGTACCACCCGCACCAGTGGGATTTGCACACGTAATAACAGCGGTACTGCTGACCCAGGAGATGTTCGTCGGCAGCGCTGCACCGACCATCAGAGGCGTCAGGGATGCGCATGTGGCAGTGCCGCTTTTGATCGCAACGCCTTTGACCCCATTGCTGGCCACATATGCTGCATAATTCATCGCTGAGGCTGAACTCAATCCACCGGCTGCGCCTTGTGCAGCGGAATTACCGGCCTCGGTTTGTAAATCAACGTATTTAGGCAAAGCGGTAGCCGCCAGGATACCGAGGATGACGATGACCATCACCAGTTCTATTAAGGTGAAACCCGATTGCTTCTTCATGTTAACCCCCAGATTACGATTTATGCAGAGGCCGCAGCCCCATGATTAATACCACCTCGCCCAGGTTGCGGCCAGAGGCCCTTCCCTGCGGCGGTGTTGTCCTAAAGACAGCTAGATTCTTAACATATATATCAATCGTTTACAACGAATACCTCCAGTAGGTTAATAATGCATTAACGGTCACCATAACCGGAAGTAAAAAGCGGAAATAATTCCCAAAATATAGGTCGCTGCCACCATCATTCCCAGGCCGGCGAGACGCGGGTGGGACCAAAACCAGTTGTTGACCTCGCCATGCGGGGTATCCAGCGGTTCCAGGGCTGGAGCCGTCGACCACCAGCGGTTGGCTACCGTCTCGCCTCGCTTGAGCAGGCTGGGGCGGAAATAGACGATGATCCCTGCCGCCAGCGCCATCGCATTGGAAATGGCCAGTATCATCACTCCCAATTGAATGAGGTCGCGGCGCGGTTCGATCCCCCATACGGGGGGAAGCAGCTCAGCGGCAGCATGTCCGTGGAGCCCGGCTAAGCGAACCAACGTATAGGTTGCCCCCAGCACTACCACTCCTCCCACCAGCTTATGGTGACGATAGAACCGACGTTCGAAATAACGAGGCTTATCCAGCGCCTCCAGCAGCGGAGACGGGGAAAACCACTGATCCAGTTGCCATGCCACCTTTCGGAACCATGCCGGAAACAGCAAAAATATCAGCCCGCAAACAAAGGACAGCATCATGGCCGCTACGGCGACCGCAAACAGGATGTTCGATACTTTATCCATAACCTAGAATCCTCACCCGAGCGCGCATCGAGAGGGAATTATGCCGCTATTGTGCAGGCAGCCAGCTGTAGCTATCCAGTGCCACCAGATCGACCTCCTGCAACGTATCGATACCGGGGTCGAAGCGGTGATTGTGGTTTACATCCGTGTAGCGTACCTGTAACTGAAACCGGATACGCGGCGGCCCTGACAGCGTTGTCTTCAGGTAATCACCATTGCCGACCCGATAGGTCAAAATGCCCGACGTCGGTTCGTAATACCACCGATACGGCTGCATCTCTTCCGGCGACATCGGCCCCTTCAATGCCTCGAAGTTTGCCGGCGGCTGTCTCAGGTATAGCATCGGGTCGGCATGATCCATCGCTGCGATAGCACCAAGCCCACCGTGCAACGCTCGATGCATCACCTCGATACTGATCGCGCTGCGCAGGGTCCCCACCATTTGCATAACAGCGACCCGTTCCGCTGCGATCCGCAAGCGCCAGATTTGATGTATCGCGACGGTTATGAATATCGTAATGAGAACGACAATGACCGCGAGTTGCAGCATACGTACCCGCGATGCATCACCGTTCGTTGTCGTCATAAATCGCGGCATGATCCGTTGGGCCATCATCTTGATATGGATTGCATAACAGATATTGTCCAATCCTTGAGGTCTGCATTTTGCCTGAGCCACAATCCCCTGTCATTGCGAGCGATGTCCGGCGGGTTCTGCCCGATAGCGCTACGCTCAATCGGGCCTACGGGTCGTCCGGCGTGTCGTAGGCCGGACATAGCGCAGCGGCGTCCGGCGGGTTCTGCCCGATAGCGCTACGCTCAATCGGGCCTACGGGTCGTCCGGCGTGTCGTAGGCCGGACATAGCGCAGCGATGTCCGGCGGGTTCTGCCCGATAGCGCTACGCTCAATCGGGCCTACGGGTCGTCCGGCGTGTCGTAGGCCGGACATAGCGCAGCGGTGTCCGGCGGGTTCTGCCCGATAGCGCTACGCTCAATCGGGCCTACGGGTCGTCCGGCGTGTCGTAGGCCGGACATAGCGCAGCGGTGTCCGGCGGGGTCTGCCCGATAGCGCTACGCTCAATCGGGCCTACGGGTCGTCCGGCGTGTCGTAGGCCGGACATAGCGCAGCGGTGTCCGGCGGGGTCTGCCCGATAGCGCTACGCTCAATCGGGCCTACTTAGTGCGGTCTGGCCAGTTCAGTGAGATTCCACATGGGCAGAAATACGCCCAGCGCCAGGATCAGTACCATAATGCCGATGGCGATGATCAGGATCGGTTCGATGGCCGAGCTGATGTTCTTCAGGTCGTATTCGACCTCGCGTTCATAGAAGTCCGCGACCTCGTCCATCATGTCATCGACGGCGCCGGTCTCTTCGCCGACCGACATCATCTGCATCACCAAGGGGGGGAACAGGGCCGTGGACGAGGCGGTGCGCGTCAGGCTGTCGCCGCGTTCGACGCCGTTGCGCATGGCGAGGATGCGGTCGGCGACGAAGGCGTTGTCGACCGCATAGGCCACCACCGTCAGGGCCTGCACCAGCGGAACGCCGGCGCGCATCGACATGGCGAACGAGCGGGCGAAGCGCCCCAGGGTCGCGCGCAGGATGATGCCGCCGGTCACGGGGAGCCGCAGTTTGAAGCCATCCCAGCGGTAACGTCCATGCTCCGTTTGGACGTAATAGCGCACTCCCATGATGATAAGAATGAGCGAAACAAGCATATACGGCCAATAGGCGACGAAGAAATCCGAAATGCCGATCAGCAGTTTGGTCTGCCACGGCAATGGGAGATGCGCACCTTTGAAGACTTTGGCAAAGGCAGGAATCACGAATACGTTGATAATGGCGACAGCGATGCTGATTGCTACGAGCACAAACGTCGGATAACGCAGCGCCATCTTGACTCGACCGCGGGTATCGCGCTCCAGTTCGAGATATTGGGAAAGTTGCAGAAATGCCGTATCCAGCTGACCGGAATTCTCTCCGACGCGCACCATGCTGATCATCAACGGGGTGAAAACGTTCTGATACTGGCCCATCGCCAGCGACAGCTCGCGGCCCGATTCCAGTTCGCTGCGGATATTGCGGAGAATGTCGCTGAGCACGGCGTTGCGCGTGGTGTCCGCCAGCCCGGTAATGCCACGGATGATCGGAACGCCCGCCTTGGAGAGGGTATACATCTGGCGGCAGAACAGGATGAGATCGTCCAGTGTCGGCTTACCGCCGCCCAGGCGTCGAAACAGTTCGCCCCAGGCGTCCTGCTTCGCCTTGATCTCGCGGATGTCGATCGGCGTGATGCCGCTGTTGATGAGCTGGCTGGCGACGGCGTCGGCGGAGCCGGCTTCGACCTTCCCGGTAACTGCGTCGCCGCGGCTGTTGCGGGCCTTGTATTGGTAGAGCGCCATGGGTGATTGACCGGTCAGCCCAGTTCCGCGACGGCAACGGTGCCGACATCGATGCCGCCGATGTCATCTTCGCCGGCAACTCGTAGCACCTCCTCAATGGTGGTGACCCCCTGTGCCGCATAAGTGAGCGCGTTGTGCGCCAGCGGGCGGAACAACGGGCTCTGCTGGGCGGCGTGGGTAAAGGCCGCAGTATCGTTGCGGCGCAGGGCATCGGCGGTGGCGTCGTCCAGCTCCAGCAGCTCGAATACGCCGATACGGCCGTTGTAGCCGGTATTGTTGCAGTGCGGACAGCCGGAGCCGCGGCGGAATTTGATCTGCTCGGCCTCGGAGCCTATTACCGCATGCAGCCAGGCCAGCTCGTGGGCGTCGGGTTGGTGCTCCGTGGCGCAGCTGTCGCAGATGCGGCGCACCAGGCGCTGCGATATCACGGCGTCAAGGGCTGTCGCCACCATGTAGCCGGGGATGCCCATGTCGATCAGACGGATCGCGGTGCTGATGGCGTCGTTGGTATGCAGTGTAGAGAGTACCAAGTGGCCGGTAATGGCCGCGCGCAGACCGATTTCGGCGGTCTCCTGATCGCGCATTTCGCCGACCAGGATGATGTCGGGGTCCTGGCGCAGTGCGGTGCGCAGCACCGTGGCGAAGGAGAGGCCGATTTTGGCGTTGACCTGAACCTGGTTGACGCGCGGCAGGCGATATTCCACCGGGTCTTCGACGGTGATGATCTTCTTCTCGGCCGAATTGATTTCGTTGAGCGCGGCGTACAGCGTAGTGGTTTTGCCGCTGCCGGTCGGTCCGGTGACCAGCACCATGCCGTGCGGTTGGTGGATGTTGCGACGGAAGCGCAGCAACAGGTCGTCAGGCATGCCGACCTGCGCCAGATCGAGGGTGCCGCCGGATTGATCCAGCAACCGCATGACCACCGATTCGCCATGTTGAATCGGCATGGTGGAAAGACGCACGTCGATGTTGCGAGCCTTGACCCGGATGTTGAACCGACCGTCCTGCGGCAGTCGCTTCTCAGAGATGTCGAGTCCCGACATCAGTTTCAGCCGCGATACCAGGGCGGAGGCGATACGCTTCTCCTTCATCACCTGTTCGTGCAACATGCCGTCTATGCGCTGGCGGATACGCAGCACGTGTTCGTCCGGCTCTATGTGAATGTCGGAGGCGCCGATCTGCACCGCGTCCTCGAACAGCGATTGCAGCAGCTTTACCACCGGCGCGTCGGTTACGTCGCTGGTTTGCGCAAGGGTGGCGAGATCGAAGTCGGCGCCCGACGACAGTTCTTCGCTCAACTCTTCGGCGAGCGTGGATATCTCTTCCGTGCGGCGATAGATCAGATCGATGGTGCGCAATAGATCCGACTCGCGCACTACGGCCTCGCGGACCGGCCGTTTGAGGATGCGTGACAATTCATCGTAGGCGAAGATGTCGGTAGGATCAGCCATGCCGACCAAGGCCGAGTCCTTGGCATCGTCCAGAACGATGACGCGGTAACGGCGCGCCATCGTCTCAGAAATCAACCGCACCACGTCGGGTTTGTATTTGTAGTGTTTGAGGTCAATGAACGGAATCTGGAGCTGCCGCGACAGGAACTCCAGCAGCTGCTCCTCGGAGATGATGCCCAGTGCGATCAAGGTCCGGCCGAGTTTCAGCCCGTTCTTCTTCTGCTCAGCCAGCGCCGTGGCGAGTTGACCTTCAGAGATCGTCTTGTGTTCGACGAGCAGATCGCCTATGCGTAATTTTTTGCGCGGTATCATGGCGGTTTCCGATTCGTGTGCCGGTTAGTGTAGACCGGGGCCGGCGCCGGCGCCCGCGGGATGCCGCGCGTTCAGCGCTTGCAGCCGTTGGGTGGCGTAGTTGTGCAGCGTAGCCGGTAGATTGCCTTGCAGCGCCCGGCTGTAGGCATTGACGGCGTCACGGCGGTTGCCTGCGCCCTCCTCGCTGATGGCGAGGCCGACCCACCATGCCGGAACGTCCGGATTCAATTCCACAGCGCGTCGATAGGCTTGCGCGCTTGCGCTATATTTTTGCTGCTTTTGATACAGTGCCGCCAGAAAGGCCACATAGTCGGCCCGTCCTCCGGAGAACGGCAGCCCGCTTTCGAGAAGGGTTGTCGCACCGGCAACGTTGCCCTGCGCAAGGCGCACACGGGCCGCAAGCAGTTCAAGCGTAGGATGTTGCGGATTGCGGCGCCGTGCCGCATCGATGATGGGTGCGGCCTCCACGACACGTCCCTCATTAATCAATAGCGCTCCCAGTGCTTCGGCTGCCTGCGCGTAGCCTGGATCTATTTGCAGCGCTGCCCGTAACTTGAGCTCGGCCTGGCCGTTTTGGCGCTGGCGCAATAAAGAAAGCGCTTCCTGATAGCGGCTGGCGGCACGTTGTTGCGTCGTCGGCGCATGGCGGCGGATCTCAAATCCCCTTGTAGTGTCGCGCGACCACTGCTCATTGGGTGGTCGATGCGACTCAGGCGCCGCGCGATGCGGCGGTGAGGCCGTTAGCGCAGGGGACGGAATCGCCGGGGGCTGTTGCCTGGGTTTCGGTTGTGACGGCGCGATCGGCGTATCGTTTTTCCTTGGCGCCGGTAGGGCCGGAGCGGTATCGGCCATTGCCGTCTGCATCACGTGGGGCGGCGATGTGATGGTCCGCGCAGGTGCGGGCACTTCCGCGGCTTCACGTGGTACCGTTCGGTGCGTCCGGCTGGCGACAAACCACGCGGTCGCTCCCGCCGCGGCGGCCACACCAATAACCAGTGCCGCCATCCACACGGGCGAGCGTCGCCGTGGCGTCGCGCCACCGGTCAATCCCTGAAAAACGCTGCTGCGCTGACCGGTGTCCGCTTGCCGGGCTTCCAGATCGCGTAGCATCTGATTGATGAGGCTCACAGCCAACCTCCCAACGCCGAATTTACGCCGTTATGGGCTACGAAAAGGGTGACCAGGGCGATCACGACCACGCCGGCGACCAGCACCAAGGTCCGCAGCCGCTGGAAGAGGCCGAGGTGAGGCCGAACATCCTCGGTATCACGCGCCGCCATCATGACGTGGGAGTCGTCGATCACTTTTGTTCCCTGTCCATAGCCGCACATCAGCGCCTTGTGCGCCAGTATATTCACCAGCCGGGGGATGCCCCGGCTGTAGCGATAAAGCAGCTCGGTGCCCTTTGGCGTAAATGCGAGTTGGTTCGCCGACCCGGCAATATGCAGCCGATGGTTGAGGTAGGCGTCCATTCCCGCCCGGTCTATCGGCTGCAATTTATAAGAAAACGTGATGCGTTGCCGCAACTGTCGTATCGACGGCCTATTGAGGCGGGCATCCAGCTCGGGCTGTCCGAACAGAACCACCTGCAGCAGTTTGCGCTTCTCCGTTTCCAGGTTGGTCAGCAAGCGCAACGCCTCCAGCGTCTCCTCGGGCATCGCTTGGGCCTCGTCAATGAGCAGCACGACCCGTCGTCCTTCTCCGGCAAGCTGCATCAGGCGGGCGGTAATCTCCTTCAGGGTACGATGCTGGCCAACGTTGCGCGCCAGATGCAGATTCAGTTCCTCCGCGAGCGCCAAGTTGAGTGCCGCAGGGCTCAATAACGGATTGGGTATGTAGGCGGTATAGAAGTCATCGTCCAGGGTGGTCAGCAGCCTGCGGCACAGCAACGTCTTACCGGTTCCCACTTCGCCGGATACCTTAATGAAGCCTTCGCCGCTGCGCAACGCCACCAGCAGAGTGTTATAGGCATCGCGATAATGGCCGTACTCGAAAAAGAATTGCGTGTCCGGCGTCAGGCTAAATGGGAACTCGCGCAGGCCGAAATATTCAAGATACATCGCGGGCCCCTGCGTTATTAATCATGATGACCCCGGAAGTCGCATGCTATGGCGACTCCTCCTGCCCGAGTTCGTGAAATACCGCAGAACTCTGGTGCAGCTGATCCGCCCATTGAGAAGACGTTTTTACCACCGTGGCCTTGAGCAGGATCACCAGTTCGGTCTTGGTCTTGATCTCCTGGACATGACTGAACAGCAGGCCGAGTCCGGGAATATCGCCGAGCACCGGGATGCCGGCCCGCTCCTTGCGCGTGCGATTCTGAATCAAGCCGCCGATGACGATAATCTGCCCGTTCTCCGCACGCACGATGCTGTCAGATTCGCGGATATCGCTGCGCGCCAGCGGCACGCTGAGAGTGTTCGGCGTATTGGTGGTGACGGTGACGTTCTTGGTTTGTTCCGTCACTTCGCTCACCGATGGATGCACGTGCAGTATGACTTCGCCGTCGGCGGCGATCTGCGGCGTCACATCCAGGCTGACGCCGGAAAAGAACGGCGTCCATTCCACCTGCACGGTCGGCGTCGTACCGGCCACCCCGGTCGCGCTGTAGGTCGACGTGGTGTTTATGTTGGTGACGAAAAATTCGTCGGAGCCGACTTTAATAACGGCCTTTTGGTTGTTGACCGTCGAGACCCGGGGACTGGAAAGCACATGGACAGCACCTTGCGTCTTGAGCAGGTCGATGAAGGCGCTGAAATTGTTGAAGACGGCGCCTACGGTGAATAGCCCGCCGTAGGGCGCGGCGGCTCCGCCCGAACCGGCAAGGCCGCTGAAATTGCTGAGTCCCGAATTGTTGTTATTCGTGCCGTTGGCAAAGCCGAAGGTGGTGAGCAGGCCTCTATTGTTGATCTGCGCCCAGTTGATCCCGGCCTGATAGCCCTTGGACAGGTCGACCTCGAGCACGCGCGCCTCCAATACGACCTGGCGGTCGGAAATCTGCTGCGTATCGGTCAAATAGCGTTGTACCTGGCGCAGCTCGGCGGGGTATGCGCGGATCACCACAAGTCCCGATTCCGGATCGACGGAGACGGCCCGCCCCTTGGCGGAGCCGATGATCTGTGTCAGCGTCGTTTTCAGGTTGAACCAAAAATTCGATGTGGACTGGGTGCTAATCGTGCTTGCGTCACTGGTCGTCGACGTCGAGCCGCTTGAGCCGCTTGAGTTTGAGCTGTTGTTGCCGGACTTGGATACTTCGGTAGCGCCGGCCGTGATTTTCGATGTACCAACGCGTTTGATATCGAGATAGTTAAGGTGAAAAATGCGCGTCTGCAACGTATTGGGCACGACTTGAAAGGTATCGCCCGTCTGGTCGAATTGGTAACCGTAGGTCTCGCGCACCACGCTCATGACCTCGGGGACGGTCATGTTTTTCAGGTCGAGACTGATATAACCGGTCAAGCGGGGCGGAACGACCATGTTATAGCGTGTCCCTTCGACGAGGCCGAGAAAAAAGTCGCGCGCCGCCACATGGCGTACCTTGACATCGAAGCGGGGTTCGGCTGCAGTCGCGTTGACGCCGGGGATATTGAGTTGGATGGGCGGCAGTAACGCATTGGTAACGGCGGCAGGCGGTGTGGTGCCGGCGGTCGCCGCCTTTGGCGGCTCTTGCTTGAGCGCATCCTGAATGTCGTCCATGGTCGATTTGCTGCCGTCGCTGGCGCAGCCGCTCAACACTAGAATACAGGCGCCCATAAGCGCTAACGTGAGATGACCGCGAAATCGTATCTTCATAACCATTACTCGGTAAGTGCCGGAGTTTTTACGGTAATAGGCAGCAAGCGAAGCGCCGTAGTCCGCCCATCGCGACGGAGGCGAATTTCGGTCGGAAGAATTTCGACCACGCGCGCGTTGCCGACCATATCCCCAACCTGGATGCGACGTCCGTTGACGATGGCGCTTTTGTGTCCGCGCGCGATAAATGTGGAACTCAACCTGTAATCGCGTGCCCGAACGATGGCGGTACGCGTGCCTGAACTTGAGAGACCGGCCGGACGCATCGGGTCTTCCAGTTGCTGCGCTAGCGCGATCGACGACAGGCACAGCGACGCGGCCAGCAACGCCCAGCGAAGGGGCCGGTCGCGTAATCCGGTGCGGCGAACTTTGCTAAACACCTATCCAACCCTCATCCAGACTCAGCGTGTGGACGACGATCAAGATATGCGCTTTGGGATATTTCTCAGTGGTTATATCCAGCCGATCCCAATAGAGCACCCACGGCAACGCCTGCAACGCCCGTAGATAGGCCAAGGCGCTCATATAATCGCCCTCCAATTCCATGCGCACTTCATGCTTGTAGATACCGACGGCAACGTGGCGTTGCCCATCCTTCGGCGGCTGTACCAAGGGCACGCTGGGCCGATTCTCCATATGCAGCAGCTTCAGCCCACTTTGCTGCCTTAACACCGCTTGCAAAACCTGGGTCATTTGTTGCGGCGCGATAAGTCCGTGTACCTTGGCGGCAACCGCCTTATCGAGTTCCGTAATTTGCGCCGTCAATTGTTGTTGCAAGCGGCGGTTTTCGGCATTCGGATCCGTTGTTTGACGTTTCAATATGGCTTGGATCTGTGTTTCCGATACCGAAGTCTGCCGTTGCAGGTCGCCAATCTGGGTCAATGCCAGCGTTTGTTTGTGATTCAGCGGCGAGAACAGCAGCATTTGAGACAACATATAAAGCACAGCGAGAATGGCCAGGAACAGTATGCCGCGCTCGCGCAAAGACATCGCATCGATACGGTTTCGGAGCTGTTCTATCTGCTCTTTCATTTATTCGCTGCCTTGTCCGCCGTCTTGTCCGTCATTAGCGCGAAATCGATCTGGTTCGCCTTGTCCTTGGGGCGATTCATGGTAAAGAATTTGAATTCCATGCCGGCAAAAACCGGTTCCTGTGACAGGCGCTGCAGCAACTGGGGTACCAGGTCGGCCTGTAACGTGGTGCCGTCAAGTACGAGGGAGCTCCCTCCTTGCCGTATCCCGACATGCGTGAGCCACAACCCCGCGACACGTTGGCGTGCCAAGCCTTCGAGCTGCTGGGTATAGCCGACTCTATTGCCTTCGCTGCGGTCCGACAGCCGTGCCATGACCAGCTGTCTCACTTGCACTTCGTTCTGTAGGTGCTGCACCTGTTTTGTCAGCACAGGGTCCTTGCGGCGTTCCGGATATTCCGCCGCCAGTTGCCGTGCCTGCTCGGCGGCCTGGGTTTGCCGCTGCTGGGCTGCCGTTACCTGCCGTTCCAGGCTGGCGGTCTGCCACAGGGCGTAGACATAGAACAACAAAATGCCGGCCAGTACGATGACTGCGCCTTCCAGCATCGTTCTGGCCGAGAAGATCTTTTCCTGTTTGCGGAACAGCGGCTGGTACAGGTTGATTTGCTGCATTACAGCGCCCGCTCCTCTACCCGCAACGCCGCGCCAATGGCCTCAAAGCAACGCGCCTGCAGCGCGTCACCCAGCGTCTGTTCGCATTCGAGTACGGTGTTCAGGTCGAGCAGGCGCACCGGCAATCCGAGACTGCTGCTGAGATAACCGAGCATCCCGGGGATCGGATATTCGGTCGGCGCTATCACCAGACCACTTACCGGCGGCAGGCCAAAGTGACTTTCGTAATAGTCGAGAGAGCGCTGCACCTCCAGCACGATTGAGTCGAGCAGCCGCTTCAGCCCGGGCGACATCTCTGTGGCGCCGGCCGCTGCTGTAGCCTCTTCCTCATCGCCTATATCGCCAAGTACGGCCGATGACTCCGCTTCCAGCTGGTCGCTGCCGAACTCCAGCGCGCGGGCGAGGAACAGGTTGTTTTGACGGGTAACGGTCAGCAGGCCGCCGCGTGCCGAGAAGTGCATCAATGCCACCCCCATTTGATCCTCTTTGAGGAGTGCGGCCACATTGCGTTGCGCCAACTCGGGGATGTCGATTACGCCGAGGTCGATATGTGCGTTCTCCAGCAGATCGATGTGGTCGCGCAGCACGGAAAACCGCGATACCACCACATACAGCATATTGGCGCGGCCGCGCTGACGTTGTCCCTCGATATCGAACACGTCGATAACCGCATCATCGATATGAAAATCGATGAGGTCCTTGATGCGCCAGCGGATGGCGGCCTTCAGCTCGGTCGGGTCCACCTCGGGTGCCTCGACCAGCAACAGGCTGGTGTGGCTGGCGTCCATGAGGCTGGTGCAGGATGCGCTGTCCAGATGAAATTTAGCGGCAATATCATCCAGGATCGCCGGGCGTTCGGCGGCCGACGGCGTCGGGAAATATTCGCATACGGTGAGTTTGGGCGCAGTGGCGGCGCCTTCCCGGACGATGCGGGCGACGCCGATCCCTTCGCTGAGGATACTAACCCCTGTCAGTCCACCGACATGCTTTCTGCGTTTGAGTAGCGAAAACAGGGCCTTTCTCCGTCCGTTAATTTAGCAGAAGACTGTGACTTAGTTCACATTTACCCTCTAAGCTATACAGTTTTTAGTTCATACGCAACACAAAAAAAGCGGATTAACCCACTGAAAAGACGGCTGTTAACCATCGATTAATCGGCGCCGCAGCAACTCGGCCGTGCCGGCGGTTCGTTGAGGCAAAGGCTCCCGGTCAGCTGGGCAATTTCGCTCATCTGGTGGCGTTTGAGGTAGCCGACGATTCCGGCATTGATCTTGGGGCAGATCAGCGGGTCATAGAACAACGCCGTGCCAATTCCGACCGCGCTGGCGCCGGCAATGATGAACTCCAGGGCGTCTTCGGCACTGGTGATGCCGCCTTGCCCAATAATCGGGATGCCGTGGTTGCGGCAGACCTGATAGACCTGGTGCACCTTGAGCAGCGCTACCGGCTTGATGGCGGGGCCGGAGAGCCCGCCCTGGTTGTTTCCCAGGATCGGGGTACGTTGTTCGATGTCGATGGCCATCCCCATCAGCGTATTGATGACGGCGAAGGCGTCGGTGCCGGCATCAATACAGCGGCGGGCATTGCCGGCGATGTCCGTCTGATTGGGAGACAGCTTGGTAATCAATGGCTTAGTCGTGGCGCTACGCACCACTTCCACCACGCGTGCCGACATCTCGGGGTCGTTGCCGAACGCCATGCCACCGGCTTTGACGTTGGGGCAGGAGATATTGATCTCGATGGCGTCTATAGGCGAATCGTCAAAGATGCGCGCGACTTCGGCATACTCCTCGACCGTTGAGCCGGAGATATTGGCGATGAAGCGCGTCTCCCCGCAGTCGAGGGTCGGAAGGATCTTGTCCACCACATGGTGGGCGCCCGGATTCTGTAGTCCGATCGCGTTGAGCATGCCCATGGGGGTCTCGTAGATGCGATGCGGCGCATTGCCGAGGCGCGGTTCCAGCGTCGTGCCCTTGAGGCATACGGCCCCGACATCCCGGTTGGAGAATCCCTTAACCCGCGTGTATTCCTCACCGAAGCCGACGCAACCGGAGAGCAGCACCAGTGGGGTATCGAATTGCAGGCCGCAGAAATCGACGGCAAGCATGGACTTATCTTCAGGTGTCATAGGAATCCAGATGCAAGTGAAAAGATAAAGATACAAGGGAAAGTAATGGAAGGACAGTGCCTTACCCTTGTATCTTGTTCCTTTACCCTCTGCCTAGTGTTGACTATGTTCCACGTCGTCCTGTTTGAGCCTGAAATCCCGCCCAATACGGGTAACGTGATTCGCCTGTGCGCCAACGCCGGCGCCCGGCTCCACTTGATTCGGCCGCTGGGGTTCGCCTTGGACGACAAGCGCCTGCGCCGCGCCGGCCTCGATTACCACGAATACGCCTCGTTGGCGGTGCATGACAGCTACGACGCCTTTACGGCGACGGTGGCGCCACAGCGTGTATTCGCTTGCACCACCCGCGCGGAACGCGGTTATGCGGCGGTGGATTATGTGCCTGGGGACGCCCTGCTGTTCGGGCCGGAATCGCGTGGGCTGCCGCAGTCTCTGCTTGCGGCGCTCGGGCCGTCGCGTTGTATACGGATTCCGATGCGGCCCAACAATCGCAGCCTGAATCTTTCCAACGCGGTAGCGGTGATTTTGTACGAGGCGTGGCGGCAGCGGGGATTTGCCGGTGCCTGAAGTGAATCAGTTGGATACTTCGGGCTTTTGTTCGCGTGCCAGCAGGGCGTCGACCGCCGCTGACGGTGCAAGCCGCTCATAAAGCACGCGGTAGACCTGTTCCGTGATAGGCATCTCGACGCTGTGGCTGCGTGCCAGTTCGCGCACTTCCGCCGCGGTTTTGATTCCTTCGACCACCTGTGCGATCGCTTGCAGTGCCTGTTCCGGCCCGGCGCCGCGACCCAGCGCGAGACCGAAACGACGATTGCGCGACTGGTCGTCGGTGCAGGTGAGTACCAGGTCGCCGAGCCCGGCCAGTCCCATGAAGGTTTCCGCCTGCCCGCCCATGACGGCACCGAGCCTCATCATTTCCGCCAGACCGCGGGTGATGAGCGCGGCGCGGGTGTTGGCGCCGAAGCCGATGCCGTCGGCGATGCCGGTGGCGATGGCCAGGACGTTCTTGACCGCGCCGCCGAGCTCGACCCCGGTCACGTCGTCGCTGGTGTAGGCTCGAAAGGTGGCGCCATGCAGACGACCGGCGAAAAAGGCGGCGACGGCACCGTCGTGTGAGGCGACGGTGACGGCGGTGGGCAGGCCGGCCGCCACCTCGCGCGCAAAGGTAGGGCCGGAGATCACGGCCGGGACGATGGCCCCGCCCAACTCTTCGCTACAGACCTCGTGCAGCAGCTTGCGGCTGCCTTCCTCGAGCCCCTTGCTCGCCCATGCCAGCCGCGCGGCCGGTTTCATCAGAGGCGCAATGGCGCGCAATGTAGAGCGAAAACTGTGGCTCGGCACCGCCAGTAGGATATCTTCCGTTTGTGCCAGGGCCGACGCCAGGTCGGAGGTCACGGCGAGGGCGTCGGGGAAGCGGATATCCGGCAGGTAGCGTTCGTTGCTGCGCCGCTTCTGCATGGCGGCCGCCTGCGCGGGATCGCGCGCCCACAGCATGGTGGGCGTGCCGTTGCGCGCCAACAGCACCGCCAACGCCGTCCCCCAGGATCCGGCGCCCAGGACACCAATGGCGGAGGCGGTACCGTTCATGACGGGCTCGCTCAGGTGTTAATGGACGGGAGCAGGTTGTGCATCGCCGCCCTGCTGTTGCGCCAGGTGCTGGGCATAAAGGGCGTCGAAATTGATCGGCGCCAGCACCAATTGCGGGAAGCTCCCCTTGGTGACCAGATCGGTGATCACCTCGCGGGCGTAAGGGAACAGAATGTTGGGGCAGTAGCTGCCGATGATGCCGCCTAGTTGCGCCTCATCGAAACCGCTGATGGTGAAGATGCCCGCCTGATGCACTTCGACCAGATAGGCTGTCTTGTCGCCGGCCTTACAGGTCGCGGTGACCGTCAGTACCACCTCGTAAACATCTTCGCCCAGACGCGCGGCATTGGAGTTGAGCTCCACGTTGATGGCCGGCTCCCAAGAGCCGGCAAACAGCTCCGGAGAATTGGGGGTTTCGAAGGAGACATCCTTCACGTAGATACGCTGCACGCCCAGCTGCTGCTCGGGTGCGGTGTTTTCCGTGGTCGTTTCGGCCTCTGACATGACGAATCCTTACTATTACGTTATTGGTTGCCGGCGCAGGGCCGACGTGTTGGGAACAGGAGCGCCCGTTACCCGGCGGACCTGGTTGCGGCGACTGGACGGTAGGAGCCTGTCGGACTATGGATGCTCCTACTGCGCCGGTGGGAGAGCGGCCAAAATTTCCCCGATTTCTCGTTGCGTAGAATGACTATGCGCCTCGAAATCGTGAAAATTTGGCCTCGCTCTCCCACCTTGCTCGCTACGGGCACCATAGTCCGACAGGCTCCTAGGTCCGCCGCCGCCTCTACCTGAGCGAACTCCTTTTTTAGCTCAACCCGAGCAGCAGATCCAACTCGCCGTCGAAATCGAGTTCATATATGTCATCACAGCCGCCGATATGGCGCTCACCGATGAATATCTGCGGTACGCTGGTCCCTCCGCTGCGCCTTTCCATCTCCGCGCGCAGTTCCGGCGATAGGTCGACCCGGTACTCGGTGACCGCGACGCCCTTCTTCTCCAGCAAGCTCCGCGCCCTTATGCAGTAGGGGCAGCTGCCGGTGGTGTACATCTCAACCTTCGGCATGGTGTGACCTATCTTTTCTTGCGTTTGCCGCCCTTGTTGATGGGAAGATTGGCATTCTCCCAGGCGAGCATGCCGCCGCGCAGGTTATAGACCTTCTCGAACCCCTGTTTGCGTAACAGGCCGCAGGCGCGGGCGGAACGTGCGCCGCTGCGGCATCCTACTATAACCGCACTCGCCTTGTGCTTTTCCAGTTCCTCTGCACGTGAATTCAGCGCGCTCAAGGGAATATGCACCGCATCGTGAATATGCCCCTGCTTGAACTCACTATCATCGCGTACGTCCAGTACCAGGGCTTCTTCGTGATTCATCAGCTGCACCGCTTCCAACGGCGGCAACTCCTGATAGCCGCCGATGCGTGCCGCAAACGAGTGTTTGGCCAGCAGGGCGAGGATGACGAACAGGGCCCCGAACAGATCCCAGTGGTGTAATGCAAAGTGAAGGTATTGCTGCATGGTAGTCGTTGGATTAGTGGTGAAGGCGCCGGCGGGCTGTCCCGCCGGCGCACAGGGAAGGATTAGCCGCAGGCGCCGCCGCTGACCGGCACGCCGGCTTTCTTCAGAATGATGTCCAGCGGACAGAAGCGGGTGATGCCGCTCTGGAATAGGTTCAAGCCGACAAATGCGGTGAACCACAGCCAGTTGGCATTGTGGTAAATCGGGCTCCCCTGTACGCCCAGGCCAAGGCTGAGCAGTACAAAAAGGCCCGCGACGATACGCACGATACGTTCGACAGTCATTGAATTATCCCCTTTTATAGTCCACACGTGGTTTTGTTTACGCAAGAGGCGTTTCAGGCTCGCGGCCGCCAAAGGCGATCGTTAGACTCTGGAGAACCAGCGGAGGTTCGCCAGCCGGGAGTTATCCCATGGTGCAGAACACGTCACGCATCATCCGGATTAGTGCCAGCGTGCGTGCATCTTCCACCCGGTAATAGACCCGGTTGGCGTCCTTGCGTGCGGACAGAATACCTTTGTCACGCAGGATGGCAAGATGTTGGGAGATATTGCTTTGAGAGGTGCCAACGCGCTCGACGATGTCCTGCACGCTGACTTCCTGGTCGCCCAGGGTACAGAGGATCTTCAACCGCAACGGATGGGACATCGCCTTGAGCGAGCGGGAGGCGCGGTCGATATCCTCGTCCCGGGTAATCAGGCCATTGCTGTCGGCATCCATGGAAGCCATCGTTCCCCCGCTGGGTGCTGCACACATAACGCGATGGGTCATAATCTTGACTGTATTCTCCGGCATCGGTGCTGCCTTTCACCGTCAAAACGATATACAATAATGGTGCATTTGAGAAGAGTTTTATTCTAATACTTTAATGTAGTTAGCCCTGTCCGAACCGCTTTGCCGAAACTGGTCGCGAATCGGGCGGTCGGTAGAGGGCGCAAGTGACGGGGCAGCGCCTTAGCAGTTAGACTCTGTCTAACGCCAACAAACTTAAGCCATTATTCCGAACATGTCAGCCAACAGCAGGCACCGTCCGCTCCTTCTTCTCGTGCTCGATGGATGGGGTTACTCCGAGCACTCCCATTACAATGCCATCCGAACCGCTTCCACGCCGAACTGGGATCGGCTCTGGAGTAAATACCCACATACCTATATACGTACATCTGGCGCCGAAGTTGGGTTGCCGGCTGGGCAGATGGGTAACTCGGAGGTGGGGCACCTCAATCTGGGGGCGGGACGCGTGGTCTATCAGGAGTTCACCCGCGTCAGCCGCGCCGTCAAGACCGGCTCCTTCTTTACCAATCAGACGCTGACCGATGCCGTGGACCACGCCATCGCCAACGACAAGGCCATCCACATCTTGGGTCTGCTGTCGCCCGGCGGGGTGCACAGCCACGAAGAACACATCCACGCGATGCTGGAGCTGGCGATTAAGCGGGGGGCCAAGCAGGTCTATATCCACGCCTTCCTCGATGGCCGCGATACGCCGCCGAAGAGCGCCACCGGGTCGCTGCAACTGATGCAGCAGAAGATCGACGAACTGGGCGGTGGGCGTATTGCCTCCATCATCGGCCGCTACTATGCCATGGATCGCGACCACCGCTGGCCGCGCATTCAGGCCGCCTACGATCTGATCACCGGCTGTGCCGCCGAGTTTCAGGCGCCGGACGCGGTGACCGGGTTGGAGATGGCCTATGCCCGCGGCGAAACCGACGAATTCGTGAAGGGGACGTGGGTGCTGGCCGAGGGCGCCAAGCCGGTGACGGTTGCCGACGGTGATGTCCTCATCTCCATGAACTACCGTTCCGATCGTGCACGGCAGATCACCCGCCCTTTCATAGAGCGCGATTTCGACTGTTTCGAGCGCCGCTGCAAGCCGCATCTGGGCATGTTCGTCAGCCTGACCGAGTACAGCGCCGACTTCGACGTCCCGGTCGCCTTTCCGCCGGAACGCATGCGCAACGTCTTTGGCGAGTATGTATCGAAGCTGGGCCTGCGCCAGTTGCGCATCGCCGAAACGGAAAAATATGCGCATGTCACCTTCTTCTTCAATGGCGGACGCGAAGAGCCGTTCGAGTTCGAGGATCGCATCCTGATCCCGTCGCCCAACGTGGCGACCTACGACCTCCAGCCGGAGATGAGCGCGCCCCAGGTGACCGACCATCTGGTCGAGGCCATCGGCGGCGGCAAATACGACGTCATCATCTGCAACTACGCCAACGGCGACATGGTGGGGCATACCGGCAACTTCGGCGCGACCGTGAAGGCCATCGAGGCGCTGGACGGCTGTCTGGGACGGATTTCGGAGGCTGCTCTCAAGGCCGGCGGCGAGATCCTCATCACCGCCGATCACGGCAATGCCGAGCAGATGGTGGGCGACGATACCGGGCAACCCCACACCGCCCATACCTCCAACGTGGTGCCGCTGATCTACGTCGGCGAGCGGCCGTTCAAGCTGTCTCCCGGTGTGCTGTCGGATATCGCGCCGACCATGCTGGCGCTGATGGAGATCGAACCGCCGATCGAGATGACCGGGCGTTCGCTGATCGCGCCGGCCGACGCCCCCGACGGGGAGGCGTAGCCCCGGAAGGGCGGCCGGCGGTATGAGGAAGCAGAAGGGACGCTTGCTACATTCGCTTGTCGCCGCCGGCCTGCTATTGCTGTTGCCGTCGTTTTCCGCGGCCGACGGCGTCATTCACCGCAATCCCGCCAACGGTCAGACCGAGACGCGCCAGAGCAGGGCCGCGGAGCTGGCGGCTTTGCGCCAGCGCATCGCGCTGTTGCGCGACGACCTCAATCGCGTACATAGCCGCTACGACGCGCTGCGTAACGATTTGCGCGTCAGCGAAGAGGCGATTGGCCGCATTGCCGGCACGTTGCATGACCTGAACATCCAGTTGGCGCTACAGCGGCGCAAACTCGCCGCGCTGCAACGCAAGCGCGCCGACCTCGAAAACTCCATCGCCCGGCAACGGCGCCTGCTCGGCGAACAGATCCGGGCGGCCTATGCGATGGGGCGACAGGAGTATCTCAAGATCCTTCTCAGTCAGCAGCAGCCCGCGACCCTGGGACGGGTAATCACCTATTACGACTACCTCAATCGTGCCCGCTCGGCGCGCATTAGCTCGCTGCTGGAGGCGATGCGGCAGCTGGATCGCGTGCGCCGGCAGATCGAAACGGAAACCGACCGCTTGGCGGCACTGCGCGATCAGCAGCGGCAGCAGAAAGCGGATCTGGAGCTGAACCAGGCGGCGCGGACGCGGCTGATGTCGCGCCTGAAGCACGACATGCGCAGCAAGAGCCAACGCCTGCAACAGATGTTGAGCGACGAAAAGGAGCTCGAATCACTGGTAAATAGCTTGGCGCAGGCGTTGGCCGACATACCGGCGGAGCCCGGAAACCAGCGCCCATTCGCCCAGATGAAGGGGCGCTTGTCATGGCCGCTGCGCGGCCCAATCATTGATCGCTATGGCGCACGTCGGGTGGGCAATCTACGCTGGCAAGGGGTGTTGATTGCGGCAAAGGCGGGCCAGCCGGTGCGGGCCATATCGTATGGCCGGGTGGCCTTTGCCGACTGGCTGCGTGGCTACGGCATGCTGCTCATCATCGATCATGGTAACGGCTACATGAGCCTGTACGGCCACAACCAGACGCTCTATAAGTCGGTTGGAGACTGGGTCGCGGCCGGCGATGTCATCGCCGCCGCAGGGACCAGCGGGGGCGACAGCACCAACGCCTTATATTTCGAGATCCGCCGGAACGGGAAGCCCACGAACCCGTCTAACTGGTGTCGACGATGATGGCAACGGCGGCGTTATGCAGTAATATCGCAGAAATTGCACCAGACGCGGTCTATGACCCCGTAAACTGAAACCACGGGCCAACCCGGAGTAATCGATGAAAAAAGCCACCCGTTCCCTTTTTATCCTGACCATTGGCTTGGTGCTGGGTATAGCCCTGACCGTGGGCGGCAGTGTTTTGGCGGATCGCAACAGTGTCCAGAATGCCCCGTTGCCGCTTGACGAATTACAGAATTTTGCCGAGGTGTTCGGCAAGATCAAGTCGGATTACGTCGAGCCGGTAAAGGACAAAGCGCTGCTCGAAAGCGCCATTCGCGGCATGCTCGCCGGGCTGGACCCACACTCCGCCTACCTCGACCCGAAGGAGTTCAAGGATCTGCAGGTGAGCACGACCGGCGAATTCGGCGGGCTCGGCATCGAGGTCGGGATGGAGGACGGTTTCGTCAAGGTGATTTCCCCCATCGACGACACGCCGGCGCAAAAAGCGGGCATCAAACCGGGTGATCTCATCGTCCGCCTCAACGAGACGCCGGTCAAAGGTCTTACCCTGAACGACGCGGTCAACATGATGCGCGGCGCACCCGGCTCCAAGATCACCCTGACCGTGGTGCGCGAAGGCGAGCAGAAGCCGCTCAGGATCGTCATTACCCGCGAAGTGATCAAGGTCAAGAGCGTCAAATACCACACGCTGGAATCCCATTACGGCTATGTGCGCATTACCAGCTTCCAGACCCAGACCGGCGAGCAGCTGTTGAAGGCGTTGTCGGCGCTGAAGAAGGAGAACGGCGGCAAACTGGATGGCTTGGTACTGGATCTGCGCAACAACCCGGGCGGCGTGCTCGGTGCCGCGGTATCGGTGGCGGACGCCTTTCTCAACAAGGGGCTGATCGTCTACACCGATGGCCGTACCAAGGATTCCCAATCGAAATATATGGCGACGCCGGGCGATATGATTAACGGCGCGCCGATCGTGGTGCTGGTGAACGGCGGGACGGCGTCGGCGGCGGAGATTGTCTCCGGCGCACTGCAGGACCACAAGCGCGCAATCATCATGGGCAGCCGCACCTTCGGCAAGGGCTCGGTGCAGACCATCTTCCCGATGAGCAACGGCGGCGCCGTGAAGCTGACCACCGCGCGTTACTTCACCCCCTCCGGCCGCTCGATCCAGGCCGAAGGCATCGTACCCGATATCCGGTTGCAGTCGGTCAAGCTGGCGGCAGTGCCCAACGCCGATCGGGATATGCTGAAAGAAGCCGATCTCACCGGTCACCTGATTAACGGCGAGGCCGAGAAGGACAACGCCAAGGCGAAGAAGGAAAGGGTCGATCCTTCGGTGAACAAGGATTACGGCGTGCATGAGGCGCTCAACCTGCTGCGGGGGCTGCACATCCTGCGTGCCCACGCGGCGGAGTAAAGGGTGCGCGGTCGCCTGCCGGCGCTATTGTTGCTGTGCATCGCGGCCGCGGCCCATGCCGCGCCGCGCATCAGTATCATCATCGATGATATGGGCAACAACTACCGCTACGGCCGGGAGGCGATCGACCTGCCGGGGGCATTGACCTACTCGTTTCTGCCCGACACGCCGTTTGCCGCACGCTTCGCCCGTGCGGCGCACGCCGAGGGCCGCGAGGTGATGCTGCACCTGCCCATGGAGGCGGAGAGCGAGCGGCGTCTCGGTCCGGGCGGCATCACGCTGCAAATGAGCGAGGCGCAATTCCGTACCACCGTACGCAACGATCTCGCCTCCATCCCCTTCGTGAGCGGCGTCAACAATCATATGGGCAGCCTGCTGACCCAGAACACGCCCCATATGGACTGGCTGATGAGCGAGCTGAACGCTCACGGCGGTCTCTATTTCGTCGATAGCGTCACCACGCGCCGTACCGTTGCCGCCAAGGTGGCCCTACAACACGGCCTGCCCACGACGCGGCGCGATTTCTTTCTTGACGACGATCCCGACCCCGACGTCATCCGGCGCCAACTGGCGCGGGCGTTCGCCGCCGCCTATCGTCACGGCACGGCGTTGGCGATTGCCCATCCGCACCCGACTACACTGCAGGTATTGGCCGCGGTTCTGCCGCGCCTGCACGAGATCGGGGTCGAACTGGTGCCGGTGTCGCAGCTGATCGCCGTACGTCTCCAGAGGAATCCCCGGCTATGGCAAGCGTCCTTGTCCCCCTCGCCCCAGGTTGCGAAGAGCTCGAAGCGGTAACCGTCATCGACCTGCTGCGTCGCGGCGGTATCGAGGTCGTCAGCGCCGGGCTTGACGACGGTCCGGTGACGGCCTCGCGCGGGGTGGTGCTGCTTCCGGATATCGCTCTCGATGATGCACTCAAGCGTGACTACGACATGGTGGTGCTGCCCGGCGGCGGCCCCGGTGCCGAGCGGCTGGACCGCGATCCCCGGATCGAGGCGCTGCTGAAGGCGATGAGTGCGGCCGGCCGCTATACTGCCGCCATCTGCGCGGCCCCCAAGGTCTTTGCCCGTATCGGCCTGCTGGACGGCAGGCGCGCCACCAGCTTTCCGGGTTTTGTCGACCGCATGAATCTGCCCTCCGTCACCTACCTGGACGATGCCGTGGTGCAGGACGGCCATGTGATCACCTCGCGCGGCCCGGGCACAGCCATGGACTTCGCCCTACACTTGGTGGAGCTATTGGCCGGACCCGCCAAACGTCTTGAAGTGGAGGCGGGGCTGGTGCGGCCTTCACACTGAGCCGGTGATGGGGCAAGGGGAACGGTCATGAACAGGATTGCAGGAATCGCCGTGGCACTGGTGGCGTTCACGCTCAGCACCACAGCGGGTGCCGATGAGGCGCTGGCGCAGAAGAGCGGCTGCTTCGCCTGCCACCGGGTGGACAGCAAACTGGTGGGGCCGGCATTCAAGGAGGTGGCGGCGAAGTACCGGGGCGATGCAGGTGCGCTCGACCGGCTGACCGCCAAGGTGAAGGGCGGCAGCAAGCGCGGCGAGCCGCTGGTCTGGGGCACCATGGCGATGCCGCCGAGCCCGGCCCCCGAGGCCGACGTGCGCAAGGTCGTCGAGTGGGTGCTGACACTCCAATAGCGAACCCGGCGGCCCCGCTCCATCGGTATTCCATCGTCGATGGGCAGGCGCTGCTTCCACGCGTTCCTGACGATGGCTCCTTGCTCGAATTGGTCGCCGAAACCCGATAACGTTCCCACCGCTGCCGCGTATCAGGCAGCGCGTCCCGCCTCGCTCAGGTAATTTGCGACGGTTGCCGCATCCAGTGCGCCGTAGGCATCGCCGTTGAAGGTGAGGATGGCGCCCGCCAGTTCCGACCAGGTGAAGCCGGAACTCCACGGCGGCGGTGCCAGCTCGCCCTGCGGGCGGCGCGGGAACAGATAGCCCCGACCGCTGCGATAGAACGCACTGTAGGGAATGGCGTCGCGATGGAGCTGTGCGATCGCCTGCCACATCGCCGTCGCCGCGTCGAAGGCCAGGCAGGGGGCCGGGTAGGGTTGGTCGCCGCTGTTGTGCCGCCAGTTGGGTGCCTCCACCGGCAGTGCTTGCGGCTGTACGAACAGTTGCAGGTGCAGGTGGTTGACCGAGGCGAAGGCGCCGTAACTGTTATAGCCGATGCCGGCGCCGGGCAGGGTCCGGCCCAGCTGCGCGGTCACCTCCCAGGCGTAGTCGTGATGGTGGCGTTGCAGGTATTGCGGCAGGCACTGGTCGCGTTCCGGCACCAGCAGGCCGTGCAGGTCGGCGAAGGGATATTTGTTGTAGTAAAGATCGGCTTGGCGCCCGCCCAGCTCGCCGCTCCAGAACAGCTCCTTCTGCATGAACGGCTTGTTGAAGTGAAAACCCTGCGGATTGAACGGCGCGGAGATCCCTTCCGGCTTCCGACCGCTGATGCGTTTGGGCCGGAACGAACGCAGGTGGTTGAACTGCAGCTGCCACGGGCCGACGCGGCGCGTCGTCGTCGGTTGCAGCGCCTCGAACCCGATCGCGGCGATCTTGAGAAATACCAGCAGATCCTCCTCCACCTCGTTGAGCGTCAGACCTGCGCCCAAGGCGTGGCGAAAGCGCTGCAACAGCCGATCGAACTGGGCGCGCAGGGGCGATGCCAGCTGTTGGTAAATGGCGGGATCGTAGGTCGCGTTGGCGCATACCAGGATGAAAGTGCCGAGCGACTCCTGTTGCAGCAGGGCTTGCAGGCCGTCGACAAAGGGGCGGCGCAGCCGCTCCGGAGTGGTGAAGGGTGATTCCATGGTGCGGGTTTCTTACGGACGAGGTTAACGTTGGCAGTGGGGGCAATAATAGGTCGAACGCTGGCCCTGGCGCAGCTGTTTGATGGCGGTGCCGCACACCGGGCAGGGTTCGCCGGCCCGATCATAGACGCGCAGCCGCTGGGCGAAATAGCCCGGTTTGCCGTCGCCGCCGACGAAGTCGCGCAGGGTGGTGCCTCCCTGCGCGATGGCCTCCCGCAGCACCTCCTCGATGGCCGCCGCGAGGCGCTGACAACGTTCGTGCGACAGACGGCCGGCGGCGCGCGCCGGGTGAATGCCGACGCGAAACAGCGCCTCGTTGGCGTAGATGTTGCCGACGCCGACCACCACCTTGCCGTCCATGATGAACTGCTTTATTGCCGTCTTGCGGCCGCGCGAGCGGGCGAACAGGTAGGCGCCGTCGAATTCCGCCGTCAGCGGCTCCGGTCCCAGGTCGCGCAGCAGTGGGTGTTGCGCCGGCTCGTCCGCGGTCCACAATACCGCGCCGAAACGGCGCGGATCAGTGAGACGCAACGCCATTCCGGTGTCGAACAGCAGGTCGAAGTGATCGTGCTTGCCGACGGCGGCGGCGGCGTCCACCAGCCGCAGGCTGCCGGACATGCCGAGGTGCAGGATCAGGGTGCCGCAATCGCAGCGCAGCAACAGGTATTTGCCGCGGCGCTCCACCGCCTGGACCTGCCGGCCGCGCAGTCGGGTTGCCAGGCCGTGCGTTATCGGCCAGCGCAGGCGCCGGTTGCGGATCACCGCGTCGCGAATGGTGCGGCCGATCACATGGGGCGCAATGCCGCGGCGTGTGGTTTCGACTTCAGGGAGTTCGGGCACCCGGTCCTCACGGTTTGCTGGGCGCCGGCGCCTCCTGTTCTCCTTCCGGCGCACCGGTCAGGGTCAACATCGCCTTTGCCTGATCTTTCGGCAGATGATACTCGATCCCGAGGTCCTGCCGCGCCAGGATCAGGTCCGGTTTGCGCGCGACGATGCGGAACACCAGCGGCTTCTTGCGCTGTGCCAACCGTATGCGTATTTCATCGGTGCCGGCGCCCTTGGCGGGGGTATAGGGACTGACGCTTAGGGCCGAGGCATAGCGCCAGGCGTCCACCAGCCGGGTGAGCGCGTCGGCCGAATAGTGGGCGGGCCTGGGTTGCGGCTGCCAGTCGCCGTTGTGCATGACCAGTTTCAGCTTGGGCAACGTGAGCGCCTCGATGTTGGCGGGATCGGGCAGCAGCCGGTAGCTGATGAAACCGGTGTAGGAGCCCAGCAGATGGTAATAGGCGACGTCGTCGATCAAATGGATGGTGTTGCCGATGCGGACGTAACGCCGGTTGCCAAGGGGCGTGGTGGTGCCGAAATCGATCTCCAGCTTGTCGAGGAACAGGCGCGCCGCCGGTTTGTCGAGCCCGTACTGGGCGAGGTCCAGCCCCTTCACCGGATTGGACCCGAGGCTGTGGTTCCGGGTGACGCGCAGCAGCGACTGCACCCGCCAGTCGTTGACCCGCGCGTCGATCGGCGCGCGCATCCGCCATTGGCCGTCGACCTTGGCTAGCTCAATGGTCTTGCCCTGGCGCCGTTCGATACGGATGGTGTGGACATCGTGCGGCTTTATCGCCGTCAAGGTCGGCGGTGCGGCCGGCGGCTTGTGCCCCGGTTGCAACCAGGCCACCAGCCCCAGTACCGTCACGGCGGCAAGCAGGCCCAGGTTGAGCGCGTTGCGTCTGTGCATGGCCCCTCCCTAGCGCTTGCGCCGCTTCAGCCAGATGACGATACCCGCCGCCACCAGCCCGCCCGGCAGGACGAACAGGAAACCGAAGCCGATCAGGTAGCCGGTGGTGGGCGACATCACCAGTTTGGTGTCGGTGGCGACCTTCGGCGGGATGCGGATCAGCGCATCGTCGTGGGCGAGCCAGTTGATCATGCGCTCACCCAATTCCAGATTGGCGCCGTTGCCGAGGTAGGTGTTGGAGAGGAAATCGCCGTCGCCGACGACGATGACGCGCTGTTGCCCGGTCGACGACTTTGCTGCGGACGCGCTGTTCTTGGCACCCTTCGTCGGCCCGCCGTCCGGCTGCGGCTGGGGACGTTGCAGCGCGACGCCGATGGTCAGGGGTCCCGGCACGTCCTTGCCCTTGTCGTAGCGCACCTCGCCCTCCAGCGGCCCGGTCTCCGACCAGCTGCGCGGCATGGTGCGCAGCAGCGGTGTCGCCTGCCACGGTGTTTTCACCCCGGCGGTATCCATGGCGACGGCGTACGGGAACAGGGTCACGCTGGCCAGATTCTGTGTTACCGCCTGATGCGGATACTGGGCGACGACGGCGAAGGCGGCGTTGCTGATACCGAGCAGGCGCGTCGTCGGGTCGACCACGGTCCCCGGATCGAACTTCAGCCCCAGCTGGGCCGCCAGCGGACCCAGCTGATGCAGGCCGCCCGGTTCCGCCAGCCACAACAGGTTGCCGCCTTGCTGCACGTAATCCTGAATGAGCCGCACCTCGCCCGGGAACAGGTTCACCTGCGGACTGGCGATCACCAGCACGGCAGTATCGCGGGGCACGGCAGGGGTCTTGGTGAGATTGAGCAGGCTGATCTTCAGCCCCTTGTTGCGCAGCTGTTCACCGAAGCGGCCCAGATCGAAGTTGGCCTTCCCTTGCGGGTTGCGTTCGCCGTGACCGGCGAGAAACACAATCTCGCGCCGGCCGGTCCGCGCCAGCTGTTGCAGGGCGTTGGTGATCGCTTCCTCGCTCAGCCGCTGCACGTGCTGGGTGCGCCCCTGATATTCGATGACCAGTTCGCCGTTCAGGGTGACGCCCGCGGCGCGTACCTTGTTCGGTTCCATGTCCGGGTCGACGAAATGCAGCGCGATGTCGCTCTTCACGCGCCGGTAGCGATCCACCAGATCCTTGATCTGTTTGCGCAGTGTCGACAGCTGGCTGTTGCGGGCGAAGGCGGTGATGGTGATCGGGTCCTTGAGTTCCTTGAGCAGCGCGACGCTCTCGCTGGAGAGGGTGTGCCGTCCATTGGCGGTCCAGTCGGACTCGAACTGATAGCGTGTGCTCAACCAGGCCAGCAGGCCGATCACGACCAGAAACAGGACGGCAAAGGTGGCGCCCTGCAGGCGCAGCAGGCGGCGGCTCTTGGCGCTTGCTTCCATGTCAAACCTCCGCAGTAATCAATGTTGCAGACGATCGGCGTCAAGACGCCGCACGCTGAAGACCAGAAACAGGACGATAAACAGCAGGTAGTAGATCACGTCGCCGGTATCGAACACACCGCTGAGCAGCGACTGAAAATGCTGTTGCAACGACAGATAGGCGAACAGTCCGCTGGAGCCGTTGTCGCTCACCGTATTGCCCGCCCAGTTGATCAGCCACAGCAGCAGCAGCAGCCCGAAGGTGGAGACGGCGGCGACCGTGGGTTGCGCGGTGAGGGTCGACATGTAGAGACCGGCGGCGGCAAACGCGGCCAGCATCAGCAGCAATCCCAGCAGGCCGGCGGCGAACTGGCCCATGTCGAGACTGCCGCCGGCCAGCAGCGACAACGGCATCAGCGCCACCAACACCAGCTGGATCGCAAGAAACGCCACCACGCCGAGATACTTGCCCATGATGATCTCGGTCATCGACGCCGGTGCCGACAACAACAGCGGTAAAGTACGATTGCGGCGCTCCTCGCTTATCAGTCGCATGGTGACCAGCGGCACGATCAGCAGCAGGATGATGGCCGCGGTGCCGAGCAGCGGCGCGACGATAACCTCGGTCATGCCGGGCGCGTTGTGCATCATGGCGAGTTGCGGCTGCAAACGCGCATATTCCTGCACCTGGGTCAGGAACAGGTAGGCCAGGATGAACTGCACCACCCCGAGGATGCTCCAGGCCAGCGGCGACAGAAACAGTGTGCGCAGTTCGCGCGCGGCGATATGCCGGATCATCAGGCCGCCTCCTCAGTCGTTTCGTTGTCGGTGAGCTGCACGAAGATATCCTCCAGCGACAGCCGCTCAGGGGTCAGTTCGAACAGGCCCCAGCCGCCGTTTACGGCGCGCTCCGCCAGTGCCTCGGCAGGATGCTGATCGGGCACATGGTGCAGACGCAAGCGCCCATCACCGAGTGTTTCGACCTCCAGCACCCCGGCGATCGTCTTCAGCGTTGCCGGTTCGGGCGGGCGGTGCAGCCCCACGATCAGCGTGGCCTGCTGCATGCGGCGCGTCAGGCCGTCGATGGAGTCGGCCAGTACCAGTTCGCCCTTGTTGATGATCTGTACCCGATCGCAGATGGCCTGGACCTCGGGCAGGATATGGGTCGAGAGGATGACGCTGTGCTCGGCGGAGAGGTCGCGGATCAGCTTGCGGATCTCGCGGATCTGGATCGGGTCGAGGCCGACGGTCGGTTCGTCCAGTATCACTACGGCAGGGGTATGGATGATGGCCTGGGCGATGCCGATGCGCTGCTGGTAGCCCTTGGAGAGGTTGCCGATGAGTCGCGCGCCGACGTCGCCCAGGCCGCAGCGCTCCTTGGCGTAGCTCACGGCGCGGAGTATCTCGTTGCTCGCCATGCGGCCGAGGCGCGCGCAGTAAGCGAGAAACTCATCGACGGTCAGTTCACGATAGAGCGGCGGCTGTTCCGGCAGGTAGCCGAGGGCGGTCTTGGCCTGCTTCGGATGTTCCAGCAGGTCCACGCCGTTGATGGTGACGCTGCCGGCGCTCGGCGCGAGGTTGCCGGTGAGCATCTGCATAGTGGTGGATTTACCGGCGCCGTTGGGTCCGAGGAATCCCAGCACTTCGCCGCGCCTCACCTGGAAGCTGACGTCGCGCACCGCGCAGTGAGTGCCGTAGTAGCGATAGAGATGCTGTACGTCGATCAGGCTGTCCGTTTCCATAGTCTCTCTTCTTGTTCAAAGTGAAACGAAAGGGTTGCCCGGCAGCGGCAGGCCGTAGTCTATCACCGGTTGCTGCGGCGCAGCCCGGGCGTGATGCCGGCGTTTTGCACACGCAAGCAGAGACAACAATCGCGGCCGACAAGTTCACGGCATGTGGTGGCGAATCGGCTGCGGCGCCGTAAAATGAGCGTCGCCCGCGCCCCTGCGATTGTTGAACGGACGGTTTGCCCATGCTGATTCTCGGTGTCGACACCGGTGGTACCTTCACCGACTTCGTGCTCTACGACGACGCTGCGCTGCGTATCCACAAAGTGCTGTCGACGCCGGCGGCGCCGGAGCGCGCGATCCTGCAAGGGATCGACGAGCTGGGGCTGTCGGCGCGGTTGGCGCAACTGCATCTGGTGCACGGCTCCACCGTCGCCACCAACGCTGCGCTCGAAGGCAAGGGTGTGCGTACCCTCTACATCGGCAACCGCGGCCTGCGCGATCTGCTCACCCTCGGCCGTCAGGCGCGTGCCGAACTATACAACCTGCAACCGCATGGCGCGTCGCCGCCGGTACCCGACGAACTCTGTCTGGAGACCGGCGGCCGGCTCGCCGCCGACGGTTCCGTGGTGGAGCCGCTGACCGACGCCGACCTCGCCGAGCTGCGCGCCGCCGCCAAGCGGCTGGCGCCGCGCGCCGTGGCCATCAACCTGCTGTTCTCCTATCGCGACGACCGCTTCGAGCGCGCCATCGAGGCGGCGTTGCCTTCCACATTGTTCATATCGCGCTCCTCGGCAGTGTTGCCGGAGACCCGCGAATACGAGCGCGGCATCGCCACCTGGCTCAATGCCTGGGTCGGACCGCTGGTCGAGGGCTATCTGCAACGGTTGCAGGCGGGGCTGCCCGGCGCTGCGCTAACGGTGATGCAGAGTTCCGGCGAGACCATCGCCGCCGCCCAGGCCGGCCGCGAGGCGGTGCGGATGCTGCTGTCGGGGCCGGCGGGCGGGCTGGTCGGCGCCCGCTTCGTCGCGCACCATGCGGGGCGCGAACGGCTGCTCACCTTCGACATGGGCGGCACCTCCACCGACGTGGCGCTGGTCGACGGCGAGCTGACGCTGACCAGCGAAGGGCGTATCGGGCCATGGCCGGTGGCGGTGGCGCAGGCCGATATCCATACCATCGGCGCCGGCGGCGGTTCGCTGGCCTATGTCGACGGCGGCGGCCTGCTCCAGGTCGGTCCCGAATCGGCCGGCGCCGACCCCGGCCCGGCCTGTTACGGCCGCGGCGGCGCGGCGCCGACGGTTACCGACGCCAACCTGGTGTTGGGGCGGCTGCGGCCCGAGGCCTTCCTCGGCGGCGGGATGCGGCTCGATGCGGCGGCCGCCCGCGCCGCGGTCGGGCGCCTGGGCGAGCGGCTCGGACTGTCGGCGGAGGGGGCGGCGGCCGGCATTATCACTCTCGCCAATGAACACATGGCTCGGGCTCTGCGGGTGATGTCGGTGCAGCGAGGCGTCGACCCGAGGCCGCTCACCCTGGTCTCGTTCGGCGGCGCCGGCGGCCTGCACGTCTGCGCCCTGGCCGAACAGCTCGCCATGCGCCAGGCGCTGGTACCGGTCCATGCCGGCGTGCTGTCGGCCCTGGGGATGCTGGCGGCGCCGCGCGGGCGCCAGCTGTCGCATACCGTGACCAGCCCGCTGGAGGCGCTGGCGCCGGACGAGTTGGAACGCCATTTCGACCGGCTGGCGCAACAGGGAGAGGCGGCGCTCCATGCCGAAGGCGTCGCGCCCGACCGGCTGGAGCGGCGCCGCACCCTGGACCTGCGCTATCGCGGCCAGGCCTACACCCTCAATGTGCCGTGGGACGGAGTCGTCGCCGCTGCCCTCGAGGCGTTCCATCAGGCCCACCAGGCGCGCTTCGGCCACCGTCTGGCGCTGCCGGTGGAGCTGGTCAACGTGCGGCTCGGGCTGTTCGCCCCCAGCCGGCCGCCGGCGCTGGCCGACGTGCCGGCCACGCCGGCGGGGCCGATCGGCTCCGCCAACCTCCATGGGCTGGCCGATCCCGCCGCACTGTGGGCGCGGGAGCGGTTGGCGGCGGGACAGGTGATCGGCGGGCCGGCCCTGATCACCGAGCGGGTCTCGACCACCTATCTGGCGCCGGGCTGGCGCTGCCGCGTCGACAGCGTCGGCAACCTGGTGCTCGACCTCCCGTCATAGGCGCTGTCGGCACCTGGCCGACACCTCTCCGCTGGTCTACGCTTGAACAACGTTTACGCCGGACCGTTGTCCAATAGTCATTCGTAACTCTCTATCAACTCAGGAAAATTCCCCTTATGCAACATGGTCTTCTCGGCTTGGGACCGTGGGGCGTGGTCGGCTTCACCCTGCTGCTCACCCATGTCACCATCGCCTCCGTCACCATCTTCCTCCACCGCCACCAGGCACACCGGGCGCTGGAGCTGCACTCGGCCGTCAGTCACTTCTTCCGCTTCTGGCTCTGGCTGACCACCGGCATGGTCACCCGGGAGTGGGTGGCAATCCACCGCAAGCACCACGCCAGATGCGAAACGGCGTCCGATCCCCACAGCCCGCAACAGCTCGGTCTGAGCAAGGTGCTGTGGCAGGGGGCGGAGCTCTACCGGCGCGAGGCGGAAAACGGCGACATCCTGGCCCAATACGGCAAGGGGACGCCGGACGACTGGCTGGAGCGGCACCTTTACAGCCGCTGGCCTTATCTCGGCATCGTGCTGATGCTGGCGCTGGACCTGCTGACGGCAGGGACCTTGGGCATCACGGTGTGGGCGGTACAGATGGCGTGGATCCCGTTTTTCGCCGCCGGCATCATCAACGGCGTCGGCCACTACTTCGGCTACCGCAATTACGCCAGTCCCGATGCCGCCACCAACATCGTGCCCTGGGGTATCCTCATCGGCGGTGAGGAACTGCACAACAACCATCATGCCTTTCCCGGTTCGGCGCGCCTCGCCAGCCGCCGCTGGGAATTCGATATCGGCTGGTTCTATATCCGCCTGCTGGAGCGGGTGGGGCTGGCGCGGGTGAAAAAGGTGGCACCGCCGCCGGCGCGCCTGCTGTCCGGCGCCGGGCGGCCCGGCGTCGAGACCTTGCAGACCCTCGCCGCCCACCGCATGGAGGTGCTGGCGCGCTACGGCCGCCAAGTGATCGCGGCGGTACAGCGGGCGGAGTCGCGCCGCAGCCGCGAGGCACGTACCCTGTTGCGTCAGGCGCGGGCGCTGCTGCTGCGCGACGATGGCCCGCTGGACGGCGAGGCGCGGGCGCGTCTGCAACAGGCACTGGCCCAGAGCGAGGCCCTGGCTCTGGTGGTGCGTTTCCGTGAGCGGCTCAAGGCGATCTGGCAGAATGCCGCCACCGGGCCGGATAAGGCGGTCGCCGCCCTGGAGCAGTGGTGCTGCGAGGCGGAGACCTCGGGGGTCGCCGCCCTGGAGCAGTTCGCGCGCCGACTGGGCGGCTGGCGCCCGGCGACGGGTTGACGCAAGCGGTTCGATTTTGACGCTGCTTTGACACGCCGCGCGGAAAATGAGGGGCCGCTGCCGTTTTGGCAGCGGCCTTTTGTTTGCGGCCCGTTTGCCGCAGGAGCCGCCGTCTTGTCAACAACCCGCCAATTTGTCGGTATTTAGTTCGCAAACGCTTCCGGACCGTCCTGCCGATTTCCTTGCCGTCGCCATCAATGATTACGTTGAAATACATACGGTTGGCTGACGGTCTTGCAATGTCGCCCAATGGCCCTGGCGGGGGCACGGTTGTTGCTGCGCCGATTTACCTTTGCCACTGAGATCGCGTCCATGAATAAAATAAATGCTGTTTCCCGGTTTATCCGGTTTGCCGCCAGCCTCCTTCCGGCACTGTTGTTGCCCCAGCTGGCCTTTGCCGCCGGCGCGGCACGCACCGCGCCGACACTGTTCGGCTTCCCCGTGGAGTTCTTTCTGTTCGGTGCCATCCTCCTCGGTATCGCTCTGTTCCATAACCAGACCTTTCGCGTCGCCGTTATCGGGGTGTCGGTGATCATCGTCTACAAGCTGATCTTCACCGGCTTTGCCGCCGGGCCGGGGATCGGCGGGTTGCTGCTTCACCTGCAACACGAGTGGGTCACCCTGGCCAATCTGCTCTGCCTGCTGCTGGGCTTCGTGATCCTGGCGCGTCATTTCGAAAAGAGCCACGTACCGGTGGTGCTGCCGCGCTTCCTGCCGCACGACTGGATCGGCGGATTTGCCTTGTTGGTGATGGTGTTTTTCATCTCCAGCTTTCTCGACAACATCGCCGCCGCCATGATCGGCGGCGCCATGGCGCACCAGCTGTTCCGCGGCAAGGTGCATATCGGTTTTCTCGCGGCCATTGTCGCCGCCTCCAATGCCGGCGGTTCGGGTTCGGTGGTGGGCGACACCACCACCACCATGATGTGGATCGACGGCGTGCGGCCGTTCGACGTGTTTCATGCCTATATCCCTGCCATCGTGGCCATGGTGGTGTTCGGCATCCCCGCGGCGATGCAGCAACAGCGCTATTCGCCGATCATCAAGCACACCCATACCCACACCCATATCGATTGGGCGCGGGTCGGCATCGTGCTGCTGATCCTGGCGGCCGCCATCGGCATCAATGTGACCGTCAACGTCCGCTACCCCGCCGTCGCCGAGCGTTTCCCCTTCATCGGGGTGGCGGTATGGCTGGCGATCCTGGTATCGGTGCCGCTGCGCCGGCCCGACTGGGAGGAGGTGGGTGCCAGCGTGAAGGGCTCGATCTTCCTGCTCTGTCTGGTACTGGCGGCCTCCCTGATGCCGGTGGACAAGCTGCCGCTGGCGTCGTGGCAGAGCGCCTTCAGTCTCGGCGTCGTGTCCTCGGTGTTCGATAATATCCCGCTGACGGCGCTGGCGCTGCACCAGGGCGGTTACGATTGGGGCATGCTGGCCTACGCGGTCGGTTTCGGCGGCTCGATGATCTGGTTCGGCTCGTCGGCCGGCGTGGCGCTGACCAATCTCTTCCCCGAGGGTAAATCGGTCGGCCAGTGGCTGCGCCACGGTTGGCACGTGGCGGTCGGCTACTTGGTGGGATTTGCGGTGTTGATGTGGAGCGTTGGCTGGCAGGTGTCGCCGCCCCACAAGGCGCCCGGCATTGCGGCTGTCCATACGGAGATAGTGGCGACGGCGGTGCGACGCTGAGGGCTCGGGCATGGCGCCGCGATGCGCCATGCCCGCCGTTGATCGCAACGGCAAGCCAAAAAAAACCCGGCGCGCATGGCCGGGCCTTTTTTGATCGGAGGCGGGTAGCGCCTACTTAATCTTCGCTTCCTTGTACACCACATGCTTACGGACGACGGGATCGTACTTCTTGATCTCCATCTTTTCCGGCTTGGTACGCTTGTTCTTGGTGGTGGTGTAGAAATGACCGGTGTCGGCGGACGACACCAGCTTGATCTTTTCGCGGGCACCCTTGGCCATAGTCTCTCTCCTTACACCTTCTCGCCGCGGGCACGCATCTCAGCCAGCACCGCATCGATACCCTTCTTGTCGATGGTGCGCATGGCCTTGGTGCTGACGCGCAGGCGGATGAAGCGGTTTTCGCTCTCGACCCAAAAGCGGTGACTCTGCAGATTCGGCAGAAAACGGCGACGCGTCTTGTTGTTCGCGTGCGATACATTGTTACCCGTCATCGGGCCTTTGCCCGTGACCTGACATACTCTGGACATGATTATTGCCTCCGAACGGAATTCTTTCCCGTCTCGCGACGAGGAGCCGCGTTTTATATCAGACTTCGGCCCCTAGATCAAACCCCTCTCGGCCAGCGACACCATTTCGCCGTCCCCGACCACCAGGTGATCCAGGACCCGGATCTCCACGGTGGCGAGGGCTTCCTTGAGGCGCCGGGTGATGGCCTCGTCGGCACGGCTTGGCTCGGCGACGCCGGAGGGATGGTTATGGGCCAGGATCACCGCCGCCGCATTGTGCCCCAAAGCCCGCTTTACCACCTCGCGCGGATGCACCGCGGCGCCGTCGATAGTACCGCTGAACAGTTCGTCGAAGGCGATGACGCGGTGGCGGTTGTCCAGAAACAGGCAGGCGAACACCTCGTGGTGGTAGCCGCGCAGCCGGGCGGCAAGAAAACGGCGGGTCTCGTCCGGCGAGGTGAGGGCGTCGCCGCGTTGCAGCGTCTCCCACAGGTGGCGCCGTGCCAGCTCCAGGGCGGCCTGCAATTGGACGAATTTGGCCGGCCCCAACCCCTTATGGCTGCGCATGGCCTGGTAGTCGGCGTCGAGCAGCGGGCGCAGGCCGCCGCACTCGTTCAGCAGGCGGCGCGCCAAGTCCACGGCGCTGACGCCGGGCAGGCCGGTGCGCAGGAAGATCGCCAGCAGCTCCGCGTCGGACAGCGTACCCGCCCCCATGCGCAGCAATTTTTCCCGCGGTCGCTCCGCCGCGGGCCAGTCCCGTATCGCCATGGTCACCTCCGTGTGATTTGGTAGACCAAAGGTACAAGGTACTGAGGGAAAGGGCAAAGGGGAGACCGCCGGCACAGGGCGGTGTATCTCGGCGATTTTTTTATCCATGCGCAGCACCCTCCTCCTTTTCCCTTTCCCTATGCCACTTGCTACACTCCGCCTTCATGAGCGGGTTAGTGAACAGACACATACTTCTCGGTGTCACCGGCGGCATCGCAGCGTACAAGGCGTGCGAACTGGTGCGGCTGTTGCGCCGTGCCGGCGCCGAGGTGCGGGTGGTCATGACCCGCGGCGCAACCGAGTTCGTTACCCCCCTGACCTTTCAGGCCCTCTCCGGCCAGCCGGTGCGCAGCGAGCTGTTCGACGCCGCTGCCGAGGCGGGAATGGATCACATTGAACTTGCGCGCTGGGCGGATCTGGTACTGGTGGCGCCTGCCAGTGCCGATTTCCTTGCACGGCTGGCGGCCGGAATGGCCGATGACCTGTTGGCCACCTTGTGTCTGGCGGCGGCTGTCCCCCTTGTCCTGGCGCCGGCGATGAACCGGCAGATGTGGCAGGCGCCGGCGACCCGTGAGAATGTCGATCGACTGAGCGCGCGCGGTGTCCACGTGCTGGGACCGGCGACGGGCGAACAGGCGTGTGGTGAGGTGGGTCCCGGACGCATGCTGGAGCCGGCGGAGTTGTTGGCCGGCGTAGAGGCGTTGTGCGGCGGAGGGCCGCTGGCCGGAGTCTCCGCACTGGTGACCGCCGGCCCGACGCGGGAGGCGATCGACCCGGTGCGCTTTATCAGCAACCGCAGCTCCGGCAAGATGGGATTCGCGGTGGCGGCGGCGCTGGCGGCGGCGGGGGCCGACGTGGTCCTGGTTGCCGGGCCGGTGCAGCTGCCGACGCCGCCGGGGGTACGGCGCGTCGATGTGGAGAGCGCCGCCGAGATGATGGCGGCGGTCGCGGGCGAGCGCTTCGACCTGCTGGTGGCGACGGCGGCGGTGGCCGATTATCGGCCGACCACGGCGGCGACCGGCAAGATGAAGAAGGAACAGCCGGCCACGACACTGGCGCTGACGCGTAATACCGACATCCTGGCAACCATCAGTACACAGCGCCCTGACGTGTTCACGGTTGGCTTTGCCGCCGAGACCGATGACCTTGCGCGCTACGCCCGTGGCAAACTGGCGGAAAAGAAGCTGGACATGATCGCCGCCAATTGGGTCGGCGGCGATCGCGGTTTCGACAGTGAGAGCAACGCTTTGCAGGTCTATTGGGCGGACGGCGATAGCGCACTGGAGGAGGCGCCGAAGAGCGAATTGGCGCGCCGTTTAGTGAAATTGATCGCTGAACGCTATCTGCAAAGTTCTACAGTGAGAGGGCATTGAGGGAATCGATGGACGACGCTATGCGCAGGATACAACTCAAGGTACTCGATCCCCGCATCGGCGGCGAGTTTCCCCTTCCCGCCTACGCCACCGACGGTTCGGCCGGTCTCGATCTGCGCGCCTGTCTTGCCGCGCCGTTGGAAATCGGACCCGGCGAGACGCACCTGATACCCACCGGCATCGCCATTCACATTGCCGATCCATCGCTGGCGGCGGTGCTGTTGCCGCGTTCGGGATTGGGGCATAAAAAGGGTATCGTGCTGGGTAACCTGGTGGGCCTGATCGACAGCGATTACCAGGGCGAGGTGTTCGTTTCGTGTTGGAACCGGTCCGGCGATTCATTTACCATCAACATCGGCGAGCGTATCGCTCAAATGGTCTTCATCCCCGTCACGCAGGTCGCTTTCGACGTGGTGGACGATTTCGAATCGAGTACGCGCGGCTGCGGCGGATTCGGGCATACCGGGCACCATTGAGCAGCCCGTCAGTTGAGGGGATGAGCAACCGTGAAATCTCTGCTGAACAAGTTGCACAAAAAACCTGCGGATAATCCCGTTGGCGGCGTGGCTGCGGTCAGCAAAGAGTCTCGCGGCCTTAGTATCCGGCGCATGGTGCTGATGGCGTTCCTGCTGGCGGCGGTGGTGCTCGTCATCACGGCGGGATTTACCTATCTGCAGTTCGTGTTGCTGGGCAACGGCAGGGCCGAAGCCTTGCGCAAGGCGCAAACAGCGACACTTGCCGCCCGGTTGGGCAGCCGGATCGAAGGCGTCGCCGACAGCGTTGCCGCGGCCGGTCGTAGTGCGGCGTTGGCGTCGGCGTTGGGCGACAACGACTCGACGGTGGTGTCGCAGCACGCGGCGGCGCTGGGCAGGTTGATCCCGGCCGTGTTGGATGTGCGGATATTGCCGGCGGGTTACCACCGGATCGACGCTACCGGCCAGCCGCCGCTGAGTTATGCCTGCCTGGATCTGATTCATCGCGCCGAAACCGAGCGGTTGCCGCCGCCGGTCGAGGTCCATCTATTCGGTACCAAGGGACAGCACATGGTCGTCGTCCGTCCTGTCATCGGGGCGCACGGTATCGCCGGCACCGTTGTGGTCACCATGGATGTCGATCTGTTGAAAAAGTGGGTGCAGCCACTGAGTGGCGAAACCAACGGCTATGTCGAACTGCGCCAGGGCGCTGCCGAAACGCTGGTGCTTGCCGCCGTCGGCAACAAAGCACTGCAGGGCGGCGGCGCGCCATACACCGCCGCTGTACCCGGCACAGCGTGGCAGTTGGCACAATGGCTGCCGGCGCCGGCTGCATTGACGGCCGCCCAGCGGCTGGCGTTCTTTTCGGTGTTCGGCTTTGCCGCTGCGGCTTTGATTGCGGGATTCATGGCCTTGGGTCTCATGTGCGGCCGCATCGTGCGCGGCGACCTGATCGCGGTGGTAAAACAGGCGGTCGAAATGGTGAGCGGCGGTCGCCAGCACAATTTCGAGGTGCGCCTGGCCGAATCGCGCGAGGTGTTGCGCGCGCTGGAGCAGCGCGTGCAACCCAAGCAGGTACATCCCGACTTCGCCAAGGCAGCGGCCATGCGCGAAGATCCCGGCATCATAGTGGACGAAGGGCCGTCCGGTGACGATGATCTGGCGCCATCGGTATTATTTATGGACAAGGATGCGGTTGAAGTGGAGGAAGTCGCCGGTACTTCGGCTGATAACGACAAGAAAGAATAATCGCTGCTGCTGCGGCACCGGGCGGTGTGCTGCAGTGCAATCCACGTGACGACTGCCCATCATTTTTCAGACTGACCGGAATTTATGACGCTTGATTTCGATACCGCAATGAATAACGCACGGGTGCTTGCCGAGGCGTTGCCCTATATCCGCCGCTTCTCCGGCAAAACCATCGTAATCAAGTACGGCGGCAACGCTATGACCGAGGAGCATCTCAAGCACAGCTTCGCCCAGGATGTGGTGTTGATGAAGCTGGTGGGGATGAACCCGGTAGTGGTCCACGGCGGCGGCCCGCAGATTAACGACCTATTGAAGCGCATCGGTAAACAAGGCGAGTTCATTCAGGGCATGCGCGTGACGGATCGCGAGACCATGGACGTGGTGGAAATGGTGCTCGGCGGCCTGGTCAACAAGGATATCGTCAATCTCATCAACCAGCACGGCGGTCGTGCCGTGGGACTCACCGGCAAGGATGGCGGCATGATCAGGGCAAGGAAGCTGCTGATGAAAAGCCGCGACAAGCAGGATGAGCTTATCGATCTCGGTCTGGTGGGTGAAGTGACCTCGATCGACCCGGCGATCGTCGCGCTGCTCGATACCCGCGACTTCATCCCGGTGATTGCGCCGGTCGGCGTCGGTGAAGATGGACAATCCTACAATATCAACGCCGACCTGGTCGCCGGCAAACTTGCCGAAACGCTCAGTGCCGAAAAGCTGATCCTGCTGACCAACACCGCCGGCGTGCTGGATAAGAGCGGCACTCTGCTGACCGGTTTGACGGCGACCAAGGTGGATGAGCTGATCGCCGACGGCACCATCAGCGGCGGGATGATTCCGAAGATCGGTACCGCGCTTGAGGCGGTAAAGCATGGCGTCAAGTCGAGTCACATCATCGACGGTCGCGTAGAGCATGCGCTGTTGCTGGAGATATTTACCGACGCCGGCGTGGGCACACTGATCAAGCAAGGATGAGGGTGGCGACATGAGTAGCGACAAGCCGTCACGGCGGCAACAGATACTGGAGGCATTGGCCCACGAACTGGAGACCAGTCCGGGCGAACGCATCACCACGGCCGGACTGGCGCGCGCGGTCGGCGTCTCCGAGGCGGCGTTGTATCGTCATTTCCCCAGCAAGGCGAAAATGTTCGAAGGGCTGATCGAGTTTCTCGAACAGACCGTGTTCGGGTTGATCAATCGCATCCTGGCCGACGACCGGGACGTTGCCGCGCGCTGCGAGAGGATGATGGCGGTATTGCTGGGTTTCTCCGCCCGCAATCCCGGTATCACCCGCATCCTGGTGGGTGATGCGCTGGTGGGGGAGACGGAGCGGCTGCGGTTGCGTATCGGTCAGTTTTACGACCGCATCGAGACCCAGTTCAAACAGGTGTTGCGGGAAGGCGAACTGGCGGGTCGGTTGGCCAATGGCGCGCCGGTGGCTGCCATCGCCAATTTGCTGGTGGCCTCGGCCCACGGCCGTATGGCGCAATTCGTCCGCAGCGGCTTTAAGCGGCAGCCGACCGAATTGTGGGAGCAACAGTGGCCGCTGCTGGCGCGTGGCATCTTTGGTGCGTAGGGTGGTGTCGGAGGAAAGAAGCCACGCGGCGGCGTGGCTTCTTTCATGACGTTGTTGCTATTGCTGCGGTTGCTGCGCCGCCTTCAATTCGCGAAAACGTTTCAGGTCCGATGCGTACTGTTTCGTGATGTTCGCCTTCTCCTGCTGCGAATAGGCGATATATTGCTTTTTCCCTTCTATTTGCTGCTGTATCGACGTCATGTCCGTGTTCAATTCGTCACTCACCGGCCGGCCGTTGCGCTCGTATGCCGCCGCTCTCTGCTGTAGTGTATCAAGCTTTTTCTGAAGACCGGTGATGGCTGCCTTGGTGACCTCGATGGTGGCATCAATGGCACTCAATTTGCGATCGCGCGATCTGATCAAGTCCTGATCCGTGGTAAAGGTGGCGAGCAGCATATGATCGTACTCCGCCTGCCGTTGCTGCTGCTGCTTCTCTTCGGCGGCGCGTTTGGCCGCTGCCTCCTGGGCCGCCTTTTCCTTCTCGACCTCTTCAGGGGTCTTGGCGGCCGCCTCGACGCCGGTGGCCACACCCTGGTTATTGAAGGTGGTGGTCTGCTGCTGTGAATATTCGGGCGGTACCACATTGCCGCATTCGCGGGTTCCATCCTTGTCGGTCCAACACTTGATGCCGGCCGTTGCCGAAAGCGGTAGCAACAAGGACAGCACGAGGGTGCACCGCATCGCCCAATTTGTTCTCTGCACCATAGCCTGAGTTCTCCCGGACCAAAAGGTAGTTAAGTGTAATACAGTATACTTCGTCCGTTTTTTCTCGTCATGGACCACCCGTGGACTCGCCGCATCAATTGCTTCTGTTTGTCGCCTCCCTGGCGGCCAATGTCTTCTCCGCCTTTGCCGGCGGCGGTGCCGGACTGTTGCAGCTGCCGGTACTCCTCTTTCTCGGTCTGCCGTTCGCCGTCGCTCTGGTGACCCACAAGATTGCCACCGTTGCCCTCGGCGTCGGCGCGACCCTTCGTCACAGTAAGACCTCCATCCTGGAGCGAAGTTTTGTGCTGTTCGTCCTGGGTTGCGGTGTCCCCGGCGTGATTCTGGGCGCCGGCGTGATCCTGCATGTGCCGGATTGGGCGGCGCGGCTGGCGCTCGGAGTGCTGACGATGGGCCTCGGCATCTATTCGTGGTGGCAGCATGATTTGGGCCAGGAATACATACCGCGCCATCGCCACGGCCGCGGGCTGTGGCTGGGCGGTCTTGGATTGTTCCTTATCGGCGTGCTGAATGGATCTCTGGCATCGGGTACGGGGCTGTTCGTGACCATGTGGCTGGTGCGCTGGTTTGGTTTGGATTACCGGCGGGCGGTCGCGTATACATTGGTATTGGTTGGGCTGTTCTGGAACGGCGCCGGCGCAATAACCTTGGGGGTGTTGGGTAGCGTCGCGTGGAGTTGGCTGCCGGCATTGTTGCTCGGCTCGCTGCTGGGCGGTTATCTCGGCGCCCATCTGGCCATCGCCAAGGGTAACCGCTGGATCAAGCGCGCCTTCGAGCTGGTCACCTTTCTGGTCGGTTGTTCGTTGCTGTTTGGCTAACAACTATGCGGTCAGGACCTCAAGGGTGTGCAGTCGCCGTAGCGCATCTTCCGTATCGGTGCCGCACACATCACCGCTCGGCTCAAAACGGCCGCACACCGCCGGCCGCTGCGGCGACCCGAACAGTCGGCAGGTGTTGTCCGCTGCCAATTGCACGCAGCGAGCTCCCGCGGGTTTTCCGTCCGCCATCCCTGGGATGGCGGACGAAATCGAAGGCGCGATACAGCAGGCGCCGCAGCCGATGCGGCATTCCATTTCCGGGGATCGACGGCCGATCACTCGACGCCGTATTGGCCGCGGTACGCGCGCACCGCCTCCAGGTGCTGTCCCAGTGAGGAATCGTCTTCGAGATAGCCCATCAGGTCGGCCAGGGTGATGATGCTCGCAACGCTAATGCCGTAGTTCTGCTCCACTTCCTGGATCGCCGACAATTCACCCTTGCCCTTCTCCTGTCGGTCCAGCGCGATGACCACGCCGGCGGCGTTTGCGCCGGCGGCCTGGATGATTTCCATCGATTCGCGAATGGCGGTGCCTGCCGTAATGACATCGTCGATGATCAGTACGCGGCCTTGTAGCGCTGCGCCGACGATGTTGCCTCCCTCGCCATGATCCTTGGCTTCCTTGCGGTTAAAGCACCAGGGGGTGTTGCGGTTGAAGTGATCGGCCAGTGCGATCGCCGCCGTGCTGGCCAGCGGAATGCCTTTGTAAGCCGGTCCGAACAGCGTGTCGAAGGCGATGCCCGAGGCCTCGATGGCGGCCGCATAATAGCGCCCGAGTTTAGCCAGCTGGGCGCCGGTATTGAACAGGCCGGCGTTGAAAAAATACGGGCTGATGCGGCCCGATTTCAGCGTGAACTGGCCGAAGCGCAGCACCTGATTTTGGATGGAAAATTCGATAAATTCGCGCTTATAGTCCTGCATGATCCGCAACCGTAATTGAGTTAGAGGGCCATTTTAGCAGGAGTCGGCCGGTCTCGCGCCAGGCGCCGTGGCGCTGAATTTGCGGCCCACTGTTGCTATGCTTCGCCGAAACGAAACCGGCGGGCGGGTCGTGAATGGAGAAATGGGGATGAAGGCGCGGCGGGTGGATGCCGGCAAGGGGGTTTCCTGGCTTGGCGAGGGCTGGCGGATATTCACGGCGGATCCCGGCATGTGGATCGTGCTGACCCTGATCAGCGGGCTCGCCGTGGCGGTCTCTTCCCTGCTGCCGCCCGTTGGGCCGTTGCTGTTTGCGCTGATCATGCCGGGTCTGTTCGGCGGCCTGCTGTACGCGGCGCGCGAGACGGCCGAAGGCCGGGCCCTGGACCTGAGTCAGCTGATTGCGGCCTTGACACCGGTCGAGCGACGCAATTCGATGCTGGTGCTGGGAGCGCTCAGTGTCGTGGTCAACCTGGTGATGAGCGTTATCGCCATCGTCCTGATGGGGGGATCGCTGGGGCTGAGCGGAATGCTCGGCGGCGGCGATCAGCAGATGCTGATGACCGGCATCGGTGTGGGTTTGTTGTTGGCATGGTCGCTCGATTCGCTGATTTTGTTGCTGTGGACCATGGCGCTGTTTTACGCGGTGCCGCTGGTGATGTTCACCGATATCCGTCCGGTTGCCGCACTGAAAGGCAGTATCGGGGCCTGCACCGCCAACGCCATGCCGCTGCTGGTGGTCGGTGTGTTGTGGCTGCTGCTGGCACTGCTTGCGGCATTGCCGCTGATGTTGGGCTTCCTGATATTGGTTCCGGTGAGCGTCGGCGCCCTCTACGCCAGCTATCGCGATATCTTTGCCGCAACGGCCACGATGGTCACGGAGTAGCGATGCGCATCATCAGCGCCAATCTCAACGGCATCCGTTCGGCCACCGATAAAGGCTTCTTCGAGTGGCTGCTCAAGCAGCGGCCCGACGTGGTCTGCATCCAGGAGACCAAGGCCCAGGAGCATCAGCTCGATATCGAGCGCCACTATCCCGCCGGCTACCATGCCTATTTCGTCGATGCGCAGAAGAAGGGTTATAGCGGAGTGGCTATCTATTGCCGCCGCGAGCCGGACCGCGTGGTTACCGCCTTGGGAGCGGGCTTCGAGGATATGGACGCCGAGGGGCGCTACCTTCAGGCGGATTTCGGCAAGCTGAGCGTCATTTCCCTATATATGCCGTCCGGTTCCTCCGGCGACGAGCGGCAGCAGGTGAAATTCAGCTTCATGGAGCGCCTTGTCGCACGGTTGCGCACCATGCGGCGCCAGCGGCGCGACTGGATTATCTGCGGCGATCTCAACATCGTCCACAAGGAGATCGATATCAGGAACTGGAAAGGGAACCAGAAAAATTCCGGTTGTCTGCCCGAGGAGCGGGCCTGGCTCGACCAGCTATTCGGGCCACTGGGATTTGTCGATGCGTTTCGCGTGGTTGACCCGCGGCCGGACCAATATACCTGGTGGTCCAACCGTGGCCAGGCCCGGGCCAAGAATGTCGGTTGGCGCATCGACTATCAGGTGATTACGCCCGGGCTGAGGGAGGCGGTCGCGCAGGCCTCGATCTACAGGGCGCAGCGTTTCTCCGACCACGCGCCGCTCACCATCGATTACCAGTGGGATCTTTAGCGGCGACGTTAAGCGCCGATCAGGGCGGTGGCGGCCTGATAAAAGACGAAGCTGACGGTCCACGCCAGAAACAGCGGCCAGGCCACCGCCAGGGCGGTGAAGCGCCAGCTCTTCGACTCCTGCCGCAACACGGCGATGGCCGACAGGCAGGGGGTGTAGATCAGCACGAACAGCATGAAGCTGTAGGCCTCGATCCAGTTAAGATGGGTGGCGATGATGCCGGACAGCGCTCCTTCGTTGGTGCCGTAGATGACGGCCAGTGCGCCGATAACCACCTCCTTGGCGACGAAGCCGAACAGCAGCGCGATGCTCATCAGGTCATTGATGCCGATGGGGTGGAACGCCGGCGCCATGAAGGTCGCCAGCCGGCCGGCCAAGGTATGGGCGCTGGCCGGTGCGGCACTGAAGGGGATGTTGGTAAGGAACCACACCAACACCACGCCGAGCAGAATGAAGCCGCCGGCTTCGCGCACGAATCCCTTCGCCTCGTGCCAGCTGCGCATCACCATCTGCCGCCAGGTGGGGAAGCGGTACGGCGGAAGTTCCAGCAGCAGCGGTTCGTCATTGGTGAGTCTGCGCCGATAGAGCAGCGCCGTCAGGAACGAAGCGAAGAAACTCATGCAGTAGAGAGAAAACAGCACGAACGGCGCCGTGCGCGGCGAGAATACGGCCGTGGTGAGAAAGATGAACACCTGTAGCCGCGCCGAACAGAGCGAGAACGGGATGATCAGCATGGTGAGCAGGCGCAAGCCGCGCGAACGCATCACGCGGGTACCCATCAACGCCGGTACGTTGCAGCCGAATCCCATCAGCTGCATCACAAAGGAACGGCCGTCGAGGCCCAGCCGCGACATGAAGGCGTCGACCAGGAATGCCGCGCGCGACAGATAGCCCGAATCCTCGACGATGCCCATGAACAGGAAGAACAGCACGATGATGGGCAGGAACGACAGCACCGTACCTACGCCGTTGTAGATGCCCTCCAGCAGAAAGCTGCTGATTACCGGGCTGGCATGGGCTAGCAGCGGCGCCACCGCGTCCTGTTTGAGCAGCCCCAGCAACCACTCGACTGCGTTTTGCATCGGTGTACCGATGGTGTAGATGGCCTGGAACATCAGATACATGGCCAGGAAAAACAGCGGTAGCCCCAGCAGCGGATGCAGCAGCAACCGATCGAGGCGGCTGGTGATGGTCTCCGACAACGTTACCGGAACGTGAACCGTGTCGCGCACCAGCTCTTCCAGGCGCGCTTCCAGTGCGTCGTCACTGGCGAAGGCCGAGAAGGCCGCGGCCGTGGCCAGGGTGTCGTTGAGGTTGCGCTCGATCAGTTGCCGCGCCCATGGAAAACCGATGCCGTGTTTCGCGCTCAGTGTGGCAACCGGGATGCCCAGCGCGTGCTCCAGTTTGTGTTGTTCGATCTGGATACCGAGGCGCTTGGCCTCGTCGACCATGTTGAGCAGCAGCACCATCGGCAGGCCGAGGTCTTTGAGTTGAAGCACCAGCGCCAATTGGCGATCGAGCTGCGTTGCATTGGCGACGATGACCAACAGGTTAATCGGATTTTTTTCCAGAAAATGACGCACCACCAGCTCGTCTTCGCTGTAGCCGTGCAGATTGTAGATACCAGGCAGGTCGACGACCTCCACCATGTCGCCGCCCATCAGCAACTTAGCGGTCAACAGGTCGACGGTGATACCCGGCCAGTTGCCGACGCGCGCGACGGCGCCGGTCAGGCGATTGAAGAAGGTGGACTTGCCCGTGTTGGGCATGCCGAGCAGGGCGATGCGTTTCATGCGATGGGGCTTGCCGCCTCAGGCTGCCGGTTCGATCAGCGTGATCATGCGTGCTTCGCGGCGGCGCACGATCAAGTCGGTGCTGCCGACGCGGATCTGCAGCGGACCGCCCAGGCGTGCACGCCTGATCACCGCTACTTCCCGGCCATTGCGCAGGCCGAGTGCGAACATACGCGTTCTGAGGGGTTCGTCGCCCTCGACCTGCGCGATGCGCGCGCATTGGCCGGTGGCTAATTGTTCCAGTGTCACGGTCGAGATCCTTGTAACGGGTCTAAATGAGAAAAGTTCTCATTAAGATGATTGCATATAAGTAATCCCTGATCAACGGGGCGGCAATTAATTTCGCAAAAAAAGTCAGCCCCCGCACCACGGGTCGGTGGGCGGGGGCTGGGAAGGCCGGGGGAGCCTTCGCGTGGCGTTCCCCTGCGGGAACGTAGTGGATGGGGTCGTGCTGCAATGGCCGCAAGCCATTCGATAAATCTCAGTCTAGCCGTTCGGCCGTAGCCTGCCACTCCGGCTCGGTCATCACCGCGGCCTGCGTGGTGTTGCGATCGCGCCGGGCGGTATAGTTCAGCATGCGCTTGGCCCACGGCAGCAGTAAAAATGCGGGGAAACTGAGGAAGAAGGTGAGCAGGAAATAGTCGGCATAGCCCAGAGACTGGGCACCAAAGCCGCCGGCCCAGCCGGCCAACGAGCGGCTGAGCGCGAATACCGACGACAACAGCGCATATTCGGTGGCGGTATGGCGCTTGTCGACCACCGCCATCAGAAAGGCGAGGAACGCCGCGGTGCCGAGGCCGCCGGCGAAGGATTCCAGGCCGCTGGCGCCGTACATCATCAGCGTATGCGCCAGCGGTATCGTGGCATGGGCGCCGGCGAGCGGCAGCACCGAGGCGACCCCGGCATAGCCGAGATTGGCAAACGCCTGGCATAGCCCGAGGATCCACAAGGCGCGAAAGATGCCGATACGGTCGGTGATCCAGCCGCCGATCAGGCCGCCGGCGACGGACAGTGCGATGCCGAGATTGACCGATACCAGGCCGATCTGACCGGCGGAGAAGCCGGCATCCACCCAAAACGGCTTGACCATGAAGCCCATGGAGGCCTCGCCCAGCTTGAACAGGAGGATGAAGCCGATGACCGGCAGCATATGAGGGCGCCGCAGCATTTCCAGCAGCGCGCCGAACATCGGTCCTTCGCTCAGGCGCTTGCTGGCGATGGCGTCGCCGCGCCGGTGACTGCCGACGCTGATGGCCAGTGCGAGCACCGCCGCACCGACGGCATAAAGCCAGAAATGCCCGATCCGCGCCGACCAGTGTGTGGTGTCGTTGATCAGCCACAGGCTGCCGAGCAGAAACAGCAAGACCACGCCGAAAGGCGCGGGGTGGGCCGCCAGCCCGCGCAACTCCTGGCGCAATGTGATGCCGCGCAGGCGTGCGACCAACCGTTCCCGCGGCGCCTGCAGGCAGATCATGGCCAGCAGCGCGAACAGCGCGGCGGCGGCCACATAGGTGCCGGACCAGCCGATGTAGTCGCTCAGCATCAGCAGAAACCCGGCGGTCAGCATGCCGACGCGGTAGAAGCCGATGCGCAGGCCGTTGGCGAGGCCGAACTCCCGCTGATCGAGCAGCTCGATGGTGTAGCCGTCGATGGCGATGTCGTTGGTGGCCGAGAGCAGTGTGAATGCGCCGATGGCGACCCAGGTCCAGGGTCCGAAGCCGGTATGGACGGCGAGGCCAAGCAGCAGCGCACCCATTCCCAGGTCGACCGCCGCCATCCAGCGCCGGTGGTGGCGGTAGTGATCGACCGCCGGCGCCCACAGGAATTTCAGTGTCCAGGCCAAACCCAACAGGCTCAGGAAGCCGATATCCGACAGACTTACCCCTTGTTGGCGGAACTGCACCGGGAAGATGTCAAAGAACATGCCGAGTGGCAGACCCGAGGCGAAATAGAGCACGCCGACCCAGAACATCTTTGATTTGAACAGCGGCGGCGTGGATTCGGTCATCGTGCGGTTGGGGCGAGAGATGCGAGAGGCTATGATACACGCTCCATCGGTTTGTCGGCGGGCGCCCCTCTATGCATGCGGATATCTCTTATGTTGCCGCCTTTTTCGTCGGCCTGTTCGGCGGAGTCCATTGTGTCGGTATGTGCGGCGGTATCGTCGGCGCCCTCTCGTTCGGCCTGCCGGAGGGGGTGCGCGGACAGCCGGTGAAGTTCCTGCCCTATCTCGCCGGCTACAACGCCGGGCGCATCGCGAGCTATATGGTGGCGGGGGCGCTGATGGGCGGCATCGGCATGCTGGCGGCGCATCTGGGGACGGTCCAGCATATACGGCTGGGGATGCAGGTAATCGCCGGGTTGTTTTTGGTCGCGATGGGTTTGTATCTCGGCGGCTGGTGGTATGGTCTGAGCCGGGTTGAGCGGGTCGGCACCCTGGTATGGCGCTATGCGGAACCGATTGGTCGCCGCTTCATTCCGGTACGCTCTCCGGGCCAGGCGCTGGCGCTGGGATTGGTGTGGGGCTGGCTACCGTGCGGTTTGGTTTACAGCACCCTGATTTGGGCCATCTCGTCCGGTAACGTGTGGCACGGCGCGCTTATCATGCTCTGCTTCGGTTTGGGGACGCTGCCCAACCTGCTGGCGATGGGGCTGATTGCGGGCAAGCTGGCCGCTTGGCTGCGTTTGCTGTGGGTGCGCCGCAGTGCGGGTACCCTGGTGATTGCCTTTGGGATCTATATGCTGGTTCGTGCGCTGCTCGCCTGAGGCGGGGCGCTAGCTAGCCTTGGCGGTGGCCTCCGCCGGCTCTTCCATGACCTCGAGCGGCAGGTTCACGATGCTAAGAATGCTTTTCACTTCGGCATACTGCTTGGACAGCGAGGCACAGGATTTCTCCAACTCTTCGATACGGCTCTGTAGCGTATCGCGCGATTCGTTGATCTTACGCAGGTTCTCCAGGCGTTGCTCCATATCCTCTTTGTGGTCCTTGATCTGCCTTACCAGCGGCGACATCACCGCTTTGCTCCACGTTTCGGCATCGCGCTGTGCCTTAAAGAAGATGTTGCGCGCATGGCTCACCAGGGAGATGAAGAATTTCTTGATGACGTAGTGTTGCTCGGTCATCGTCGTGACCGGACTGGAACGGAACGCCTCGGCTTCCTGATAGAGTTGCTGGAATTCCTGTTTGTACTTGGTCAACGAATAGAGCACCGGCTTGATCTCGCTGATGCCGTGTTCCTGGTGGAAGGTGCGGTAGATGGTAATCACCAGGCGATTGAGCTGATCGGCAAACTCGGACACTTCGGACAGACGTGCACTGATACCGTCGAAAAAGGTTTTCATGCCCGATTTGAGACCGTGCGTAGTCCAGCTGCCCGACATCGAATTGCGCGTCTGCGCCACCAGTTCATCGAGTGCGGCCAGGTTGATGGTCATGGCCAGTTTCTTCGACTGTTCCTGAATGATGCGCTTATTGCCCTGGAAGCTTTCCACGTTCTTGTAATAGGCCACCTGCTCTTCGCGCGTCTTCTTCATCAGGTGTTCGATGACTTCATTGTTCTTGCCGGACAGCCCTTTCAGCTCCTGCAACTGCTTGCGTGCCGAGCCAAGACGGGATGCCAGCAGGTCGTGTGTCTCCTTTACCATCGTCCCGATGCTGCTGAGTATGTGTTCGCGCACCAGACTCTGTTTATAAGGCAGCACCTCGCTGGCCAGGACATTTTCCAGCGCGGGAATATTGCTGCGGATCAACAGATCCTGATCATGGCGGATCTTCGCCAACAGGCCCTTTTGCGCCGACGCCGGATAGATCTGATCGGGCTCGATGCCGAGGGTCTGGGCGGCGCGTTGGCACTGGTCCTGAACGGTCTTTTCAATGTGCGCCGATGTTTTCAGCTCGTCCCACAAGGTGTCGACCTTGTTGAGCACGACAAACAGCCCCTTCTTGTGCCCGCTACGTAGCGGCTTCACATTGTGCTGCCACATCTCCAGATCGGATTTGGTGACGCCGGTATCCGCGGCGAGGACGAACACCACCGCTTGGGCATTGGGCAGCATGTTGAGCGTCAGCTCCGGTTCCGAACCGAGGGCGTTGAGGCCCGGCGTATCGAGGATCACCAAGCCTTGCTTGAGCAGTGGATGGGGAAAACTGATTAGCGCATGGCGCCACATCGGTATGTCGATGTGGCTCGGTGTTTTTCCGCCCTGAGCGTGAAGATGGGCGTCGGCATCGCTGTAGAGCCCCAGCTTGCGCGCCTCATCCAGCGGTACCTGTTTGATCTTCACAATCTCCTGGAAGGCGTCGGCCATGCTGTCGGGCGACGTCAGATCCAGATCGATGTTGGTCCAGTGGATCGCCTCCTGTTTATACTCGGCGATACTGGTGTCGGACAGGCGCGTTTCAATCGGCAGCAGACGCACGTAGGCCTTCTGTTCGGTGTTGTCCCAGAACAGTTCCGTTGGACACATGGTGGTGCGTCCGGCCTCGGACGGCAGCAGCCGGCGGTCGTATTCGGAAAAGAAGATGGCGTTGATAAGTTCGGTCTTGCCGCGCGCAAACTCGGCCACGAAGGCGATGGTGAGACGGTCGGCCTTCAGCGCATCCAGCACCTCATAGATGCGCAGGTCATCCTCGGCGTCCCCCATCTTGCTGCCGTCCAGCCAACGCTGATAGCGCTCAATGCCGTCAATGAGGGCGCTCTTCCAGCGGCCGTAGGCCTGCATCTGCCGATCGAAGCGTTGGCTTACCATGAGTCAGTTCTATCCATGTTATGGCCCCCACCCCTCACTCAAACCATGGCCGGGCGGGGCACCTAATTTAACCGCCTAATGTAACTAATATATTGAAAATTTTAATATTCACAAGGACTCTTTTCTCATTTTGCAGAGGCTATCTCGGCGCCGGGAGGCAAAAGACGGGGGGAGTGGATACGCATTCGTTTGTTACGGCCGCTGTCGCCGGCCAGCAACTCGACGTTGCCGCGAGCCACACCGAAGGTAGCCGCGATGAATTTTACCAAGTGCACATTGGCCTGCCCATCGACCGGGGGGGCGGTGATGCGCACCTTCAGGGCGCCGCCGTGCGGGCCGACGATCTCGTCACGGCTGGCGCGCGGCTGCACACGCAGGAGGAGGATCAGATCCTCTCCTTGCCACTGGTACCAGGCCGCCACCGAAATTAGAGGGAAAACAGGGAGGCGCCGGCGTAGCCGAACAGTGGCATGACCAGCATGCGTATCACCTGCAGGCCGAGGATCACCACCAACGGCGACAGGTCGAAACCGCCCATCGGCGGCAGTACGCGCCGTACTGGGCGCAGCAGCGGTTCCGTCAGGCTGTAGAGTACGTTGGTCATCGGGTTGTAGACGCCGGGGTTGATCCAGCTGAGTACCGCAAGGATTACGATGCCCCAGATATAGATGCTGAAGACCAGGTCCACCAGTTGCGCCACGGAAATGAGCAGCAGCCCGCCGATCCCGACCGGACGATGCGTCAGCAGCAGCACCAGCCACACCGAAACCATCTGCAGCACCAGTATCGCCACCAGCGAGGCCATGTCGATGCCTCCCCAGCCGGGGATGATGCGGCGCAGCGGGCGCAACACCGGGCTGGTTGCCTTGACGATGAACTGGGACAAGGGGTTGTAGAAGTCTGCGCGCGTCAACTGCAGCAGGAAGCGCAGCATCAGCACCAGGATGTAAAGGGTGAACAGGGTGGAGACCAGGAAGGTCAGCGGTGAGGTGAAATAGGAGCTGCCCATCTATTGTTCTCCAAGCAATTCCGCCAATTCGCGGGAGCGATCACGTGCGCCGGTCAGTGCCTGGGCGAACAGCGTCTCCAGCCCGCCCTGCTGCAGGATGCCGACGGCGCGTTCGGTAGTGCCGCCGGGCGAAGTGACTCGCTGGCGCAGAAGGGCCATCTCCTCGCGGCTTTCCAGGGCCACCTTGGCCGCGCCAAAGGCGGTTTGCAGGGTGAGCAGGCGGGCCGTGTCACGCGTCAGCCCGAGCGCCAGGCCGGCCTTTTCCATCGCCTCCATCACCAGGAAGAAGTAGGCAGGACCGCTGCCGGAGAGGGCGGTGACCGCGTCCATCTGCTCCTCTTGCTCCAGCCAAAGGGCGAGGCCGACGGCGCGCATGATCCCTTCGGCCGTTTCTCGCTGGGCGTTGTTCACCTGCGGCGATGCGCAGAGCGCGGTGGCACCGCACTGTACCAGTGCCGGCGTGTTGGGCATGGCGCGCACGATCGCCGGGTTGGCGCCGAGCCAACGCTGGATGGCGTCGATGCGGATGCCCGCCGCGACAGAGATGAGCAGCGGGCGCTTGGTCTGCACGGCATCGGCCAGAGCGGCGCAGACCTCCTTCATCGACTGGGGCTTGACCGCCAGCACTACGGTGTCCACGGCGGCGACCAGTTCGGCGTTGTTGCCGGTGGTATTGACGCCGAACGTGTCGGCCAACTGGCGCAGGCGCCCACCGTCGGGCTCCGACACCCAGATGCGCCCCGGATCGACGTGGTCTGCGATGAGTCCGCCGATCAGGCTGCCGGCCATGTTGCCGCCGCCGATAAAACCGATTGTTGCGTCTTTCATGAATACCCTGGCAATGTGCCGAATAGAACCTTACAAGAATAACGGTATGCCCGGCGTCATGCCAGGGCCCCGTCGTCAGGGCGCTCCCTTCCTCGGTCGACTGCCGAAAATGGCGCTGCCCACCCTCACCAGAGTCGCCCCTTCGGCGATGGCGGCCTCCAGATCGTCGGACATCCCCATCGATAGCGTATCGAGCGCCAGTCCGGCGTCGTTCAATGCCTCCAGTGCTAGGCGCAGCGATCGAAACGGCAGGCGTTGCCGTTCCAAATCGGTCGCCGCCGCAGGAATTGCCATCAGTCCGCGCAGGCGCAGCCGCGGCAGCGCCGCCACCTCCCGCGCCAGTGCCGGCAAGGTCTCCGGTGGGCAGCCCGCTTTGCTCGCTTCGCCGCTGACATTCACCTGCAGGCAGACGTTGAGCGCGGGTAGCTCCGGCGGCCGCTGCCGGGACAGGCGTTGGGCTATCTTGAGGCGGTCTACGCTATGTACCCAGTGGAAGCGTTCGGCGATGGGACGCGTCTTGTTGCTCTGAATCGGGCCGATGAAGTGCCACTCCAGACCCAGGTCGTGCAGCAGCTCGATCTTGGGCAGCGCCTCCTGCAGATAGCTCTCGCCGAAACAGTCCTGCCCGGCCGCGGCGGCTTCGCGCAGCGCCTCCGCTGGGTGGGTCTTGCTCACCGCGAGCAGCCGAACCGCGCCGGGCACACGGCCGTAGCGGCATTCCGCCGCCGCGATGGCCGCCCGCACCCGCTGTAGCCGGTCGTGAATCGTGTCAAGGTTGTGTGTCATGCGCGCCCGTTATACTTTATCCCCATTCGCCGGCCGTCGCTTGCCGCTGCCGGTCCAATAACAATTCTATGAGGTGGGGGTGTATGGATATTACCGAACTTCTGGCTTTCGGCGTTAAGAACGGTGCATCGGATTTGCACCTGTCTTCCGGTCTGCCGCCCATGATCCGTGTCGATGGCGACGTGCGCCGCATCAACGTGCCGCCGCTGGAACACAAGGTTGTGCACGGCATGGTCTACGACATCATGAACGACAAACAGCGCAAGGACTTTGAGGAGTTCCTGGAAACAGACTTCTCGTTCGAGATCAAGGGACTGGCTCGTTTTCGTGTGAATGCGTTCAACCAAAATCGGGGCGCCGGCGCGGTGTTCCGTACCATCCCGTCCAAGATTCTGAGCTTGGAAGATCTCAACTGTCCTGCCATTTTCAAAGACATCTCCGACAATCCGCGCGGCATCGTACTGGTGACCGGACCCACCGGCTCCGGCAAATCGACCACCCTGGCGGCGATGATCGACTACAAGAACAATAGCGAATATGGCCATATCCTCACCATCGAGGACCCCATCGAATTCGTGCACGAATCGAAAAAGTGCCTGATCAATCAGCGCGAGGTGCACCGCGACACGCTGGGTTTCACCGAGGCGTTGCGCTCGGCGCTGCGTGAGGATCCGGATATCATCCTGGTCGGCGAGCTGCGCGACCTGGAGACCATCCGCCTGGCGCTGACCGCCGCCGAGACCGGCCACCTGGTGTTCGGTACGCTGCACACCAGTTCCGCCGCCAAGACCATCGACCGCATCATCGACGTGTTCCCGGCTGCGGAAAAGGATATGGTGCGCTCGATGTTGTCGGAGTCGCTGCGCGCCGTTATTTCGCAGACCCTGATGAAGAAGGTGGGTGGCGGACGTGTCGCGGCCCACGAGATCATGCTCGGCACGCCGGCCATCCGTAACCTGATACGCGAGGCCAAGGTGGCGCAGATGTACTCCGCGATCCAGACCGGACAGCAGTTCGGCATGCAGACGCTGGATCAGAATCTGGCGGAATTGGTGCAGCGTGGCGTCGTGAGCAAGCAGGAGGCGGCTATCCGTGCCGCCAATAAGGACGCCTTCAAGTAATCGCGGGAGAGACCGGGATGGAATTCGATCAGCTGCTTAAACTGATGGTGCATAAGAACGCATCAGACCTTTTTATCACCGCCGGCGTTCCGCCGAGCATGAAGATTAACGGCCAGATTACCCCCGTGGTCAAAGGCAGCCTGACGCCCGATCAGGCGCGGCAGATCGTGTTCGGCATCATGAACGACGAGCAGAAGGAAACCTTCAACCGTTCCCATGAGTGCAACTTTGCGTTGTCGCGCTCGGGTATCGGCCGTTTCCGCGTCAACGTGTTCCAGCAACGTAACCAGGCCGGCATGGTGTTGCGTAAGATTGAAACCAAGATCCCGACTTTCGAGGATCTCAATCTGCCGCCGATCCTGGCCGACCTGGCCATGACCAGGCGCGGTATCGTGCTGTTCGTCGGCGGCACCGGTTCCGGTAAATCTACGTCGCTGGCCTCAATGGTGGATTACCGCAACAAGAACAGCCATGGTCACATCATTACCGTGGAAGACCCGATCGAGTACGTGCATCAACATGCCGGCTGCATCGTTACCCAGCGCGAGGTCGGCATCGATACCGACAGTTTCGAGGAGGCGTTGGTCAATACGCTGCGCCAGGCCCCCGATGTTATTTTGATCGGTGAGATTCGTCACCGCGAGACCATGGAGCATGCCATTGCCTTCGCCGAAACGGGACATCTCTGCTTGGCGACGCTGCATGCCACCAACGCCAATCAGGCGATGGATCGCATCATCAACTTTTTCCCGGAGGATCGGCGGTCGCAGTTGCTGATGGATCTGTCGCTGAATCTCAAGGCAGTCGTCGCCCAGCGGCTGGTGCCGCGCGCCGACGGCCAGGGTCGGCGAGTGGCGGTCGAGATATTGATCAATACGCCGCTCATTGCGGACCTGATCCTCAAGGGCGAGGTCCACATGATCAAGGAGCAGATGAAGAAGGGCGGACAGCAGGGAATGAAGACCTTCGACCAAGCCTTGTACGAACTCTATCGCGACGGACACATCACGGTGGAAGATGCTTTGCGCAATGCCGACTCGACAAATGAGGTCCGGCTCATGATCAAACTCGGCAAGGCGGAGACGGCGGATGATCTCACTGCCGGCCTGGGTGGTCTCAGCCTCGAGTCGACCGACGAAGACACGACGCCGGCCGGCCATGCGCCGCGCTATTGATGTCGCTGGCGCTCGATCCGCCTGGCGGTACAACGTCGTCGACGCAAGGGGCACGCAGCACTCATGGCACAGAATTTTTGCAAATATCACCCCCAGCGCGTAGCCACGTGGAGATGCGATCACTGCCACATCAATTTCTGTTCCTCCTGCCTTGCGCAAGACGAGCCGGATGGCGAGCCGGCCTGTCCGCTATGTCAGCGGCCCGCTGTCGAGATCGGTGACGGCCAATCGGCGCCGCCATTCTGGAATCGTCTGCCGCGCTTCTTCCTCCTGCCGTTTCAGTTGCATCCATTTGCCCTGTTGGCCGCTACCACTTTGGTGAGCATGCTTGTCGGTTATCGCATGTTCAGTGCGTGGTTGGTGCAGCTGCTGCTGATGCTGATGTTTTACAAATTCGCCTACGCCACGCTTACCCGGTTGGCGCGCGGCCACGAGCATGCACCGACGCTGACGCAGGGATTGGCCGGCGAGGGGATGGAGCTGGCAGTGAAGCAGTTCTTCGTCTTCGTGCTCTTGTTTGTCGTGCTGGGTTTCGTTCGTGTATTTCTCGGTACGGTCGCAGCGTCAATTTATTATGTCGCTATGATACTGAGTATTCCCGCCAGCGTAATGGCGCTGGCCATTGAGCGCCGCTTCGCCAGCGCTGTCGATCCAACCATACTATTCGGCATCATCAAACGCATCGGCGTCCCCTATCTGGCGCTGTTTTTCATGCTGGGCGTTCTCTCCAGCGGTCCGGCGATGATTCAGCGCTATATGGTTAAGTCCGTCGGCGGCGAATACTTCGCGCTGCAGAAGGAGGACCCACGCGCGGTCGATCCCATGGAAGCGCGGCGGATAAAGGAATCCTTCGAAAGCAAGATGTTCCATCTGGTGATCCCCGTCTCCATTTTTGCCAACGGGTATTTCACGCTGGTGATGTTCAGCATGATGGGCTACGTCCTGTTTCAGAATCACCGCCGTCTGGGATTGGAAGTCGATGAGGATACGGAGTCGATCGCGGAGTCATCCGCTGCCAAGGCACGTGAACATCCCCTGCTTGGGGATATCGAGGCATTGATCAAGGAAGGACGGGTGGAGCAGGCGATCTCGCGACTACGCAAGCGGGTGCTGCTGCATCGCCAGGATAGGGTGTTGCACGATCGCTTTCACGGCCTGCTGGCGCTGAGCGGTGATGTGCCGCGCCTGACCGGTCATGGTGCCGAATATATCGGGATGTTGTTGCAGAGCGCCGACCGGGCCAAGGCGGTCAAGGTGTATCGTGACTGCAAGCGAGCCGATTCCGATTTCAAGCTCGACTCACCCAATCAGGTCTACCCGTTGGCCGAAACGATGTTCGGCGTCGGCGAGTACCCGTTGTTGGTGCAGTTGGCCAATGGTTTCCATCGGGCATACCCCAACCACCCTGATATCCCGCGCCTTTACCTGTTGGTGGCGCGGACGTTGAGCGAAGGGCTGAATCAGGAAGAAAAGGCGCTGCCGATTCTGCAGCTGCTGCGGCAGCGCTATCCCGATGACCCCATCGCCGCCCAGGTCGATCAATATCTCGCGACAGTGGAAGCGCTGCTGAGCGTCAAGGGCGCCAGCACCTAGTCGAGCTGCAACAGCGCGCGTGCAGTGCGCGCTTCGGCCGATGCGGGAAAGTGATTGATAATAAACTTCAGGTAGGTGGCGGCGCGGTTTTTTTCGGTCACTTTCGCGACGCGCAGCAGCAACGCCGGCAGCGCCGGATGATGCTGGTCGCGCCTTAGTAGCGCCACCGTCAACCGCTCCGCGGTCTCGATCTTGCCGCCGGCAAGGAACAGCTGCGCCAGCTTGAGTGCGTCCTCGCTCGCCAGTCGCGGGCCGGGTTTTGCCAAGCGGCTGTACTCCTCCAGCAGACGCAGCCGTTCGTTCAATGAAAGCTGTTGCGACAGCAGCAGTTGGCGCGCATAGCGATGGTAATCCTCCGCCGCCGGATCAAAGCGGCTGGCGTGATAGAGATGCGTCAGCAACTCGGTGTCGCCGGGTGCATCAAGCAACAGCTTTGTCAGAACCGGCTTGGCCTGTTCGGGTTTCAGTTGCGCCAACAGCTGCAACGCCCGGTCCAGCTGCTCGCGGCGATGCCGGTCTCGTTGCGGTTCCTCGATATAGGCAACATCGAGCTGTTTGTCGTAGTGTCTGGCGCCCCAGGTCAGTATCGAGCCTCCCACCATCCCGCCGATATGGGCCAGATAATTAACGTGACTGGCGGTATCCAGCAGCAGCTGCAACGCCTCGTCGGCAAGCCACAACGGCAGCATGATGATCGCCGGCGCGGTTATCCGGTCGAACCAAAACAGGATGTTGTAGAAAAAGGCGATCTTGCGCAGGCCGAACAGTACCGCGTAGGCGCCCATGATGCCGGAGATGGCGCCGGAGGCGCCGAGGTGGTAGTTGAGGTCATGGGGGCGCATGGCCACGTCGAGCCCCGCCGATGCCAATCCCGCCAGCAGGTAGACGGCGAGATACCAGCGTCGACCGAGTATCGTCTCCACCACGAAACCGACGATGAACAGAAACACCATGTTGCCGACTAGGTGCATGACGCTGGCGTGCAGGAACATGCTGCTGATCATGGTACCGAGGGATTTCAATGCCGGGCGCAACGAATAGCGTTGAATTACCGTCGCGTTCAATAGCCCGTCATAACGTTCACGCTGCTGTTGCCATTCGGGATAGCGCGGGTCTTTAGCGCTGAGCAGCTTCCCGGCGCGCAGTGCGGTGATGAAATCGTAATCGGTGTCCAGGCGCTGCGGCAGCCAAGGGATCCGATAACGGATCGCTCCCTGCTCCACCTGGTATTCCGATTGGAATTGCCGCAACTCGTCCATGCGGCCGTGCCGACGCAGAAAATCGCGATAGAGGGGAAACTCTATCGTGGGGAGGTCGCTATCGTGATAGTAATGGTAGGCGGTCGCCAGTTTGGCGCTGTCGGGTGCCTGGAGGACGAAGTAGACGAAGCAATTGATCAGGATCAGCCCGAGGGTGATGAGCGGCGGTCGTTTCCAGTCGACACGTCGGTCAAAGGGCAGCAACAGTAGCATCAGCTGACATCCGTGCCGTGTCTGCGGCGCCCTAGTCCGGAAACACGCTGCGCGCGTCGAATACCGGGCCGTCGACGCAGACCCGCTTCATCGCAGGGCCGCTGTCGGTCTGAACCTCGATGGTGCAGCCGGCGCAGCCGCCGATGCCGCAGGCCATGAACTCCTCCATCGACACCTGGCACGGCAGCCGGTATTCCCGCGCCAGCGCGGCCACCGCTTCCAACATCGGGTGCGGACCGCAGGCGAACACCTCCACTTCCTGTTGCTGGTCGGCGTTCAGGGCATCGAGGTAGGCACGCGCCACATCGGTGACGAAGCCGTCGTGGCAGCCGGCAAAGCCCTGGCGGCTGGCGAGGCGCGAGGGAATGCCCCAATCCTCCAGCAACGGCATGGCGGCAATGACCTCCGGCGCCATGCCCGGTACCAGGATATGCGACGGCCGCGGCGTGAACGGAAACGGTGCCTCGGAACCCATGATGACGAACGGCTGATAAGTGCCGCGTAGCGCCAAGGTTTCGGCGGCGACGAATACCATCGGCGGAATGCCGACGCCGCCGCCGATCAACAACGGCCGCGGCCGTTCGGTATGCAGTTCGAACGGCCTGCCGATGGGGCCGAGGACGCTCAGTTTTTCCCCCACCTCGCGCGTGGCGAGCAGGCGCGTGCCTTCGCCGAACTCCTTGTAGAGAAATTCCACCTCGCCGCTGCGGGTGTCGACGCGCATGATGGAGATGGGGCGACGTAACGGCCGCTGCGGGTCGACGGTGATATGGGCGAAGCTGCCGGCCCGGGCGGCGGCGGCGATGCGCGGCGCCTTGACGCGCAGGATGTGCTGTTTGCCGGCACAGTGCTGGTGGACCAGGATCTCGGCCTGTTCGGCAAATACGGTATCGCGGTGCGGTTTATTCATCGGAAGTCGCAAGTCCCAAGTGGCACGTCAACAAGTGGCAAGCGATTCTATCTTGCCACTTGTCACTGATGGTTTTCATAGACCAGTCGACCGTCGAGCAGGGTGTGGCTCACCTTGCCCTTCAACTCCCAGCCCAGGAACGGCGTGTTCTTGCCGCGGCTGAACAGTGCCTTGGCGTTCACGGTCCAGTGCTGTTCCGGATCGAAGATGCAGATGTCCGCACGGGTGCCGTAGCTCAGGGTGCCGGCGTTGAGGCCGAGCATATTGGCCGGCCGCCAGGTGATGCGTGCGACGGCCTCATGCAGCGACAGTACGCCCTCGTCCACCAGCCGCAGCGTCAACGGCAACAGAGTCTCCACTGCGGAGATGCCCGGCTCGGTGGAGGGGAACGGGGCCAGCTTCGCATCCAGGTCGTGCGGTTGGTGGTCGGAACAGACGGCACCGATGACTCCGTCGGCCAGCGCTGTGCGCAGACCGTCGCGGTCGCGCTGGCTGCGCAGCGGCGGCCGCACGTGGCACATGCTGTCGAACTGGCCGACGTCGAGTTCGGTGAGATAGAGGTGGTGAGCGGTCACGTCGGCGGTCACCGCTACGCCGCGCTGTTGCGCCGCAGCGATCATCTCGGCAGCCTGACGGGTGGACAGCTGGCAGAAGTGGGCGCGAACGCCGGTCTGCTCCACCAGCATCAGGTCGCGACCGACGGCGATCACCTCGGCGCAGGTCGGGATACCGGGCAGGCCGAGGCGCGCGGCCACCACGCCCTCATGGACGCAGCCGTTGCTGCCGAGCCACGGGTCTTCCGCGTAGATCATCACCGGCATGTCGAGGCTGGCCGCGTATTCGAGGGCGCGGCGCAGCACCAGGGTGTTGCTCATCGGCCGCTGCGCATTGCTGACGGCGATGCAGCCGGCCTGCTTGAGTCCCCACATTTCGCTGAGTTGTTCGCCGGCCAGGCCGGCAGTGAGGGCGGCCACCGGCACCACGCGGGCCTGACCCGCCTCGCCGGCGCGGCGGCGGATTAGCTCGACCACGGCAGCGGAATCCACCACCGGGAGGGTGTCGGGCGAGCAGCACAGGGTGGTGATGCCGCCGGCGGCGGCGGCGCGCGTTTCGCTGGCGATATCGCCCTTGTGCTTTTGTCCCGGTTCGCGCAGGTGGGCGCGCAGATCCACCAGGCCGGGGATGACGACCTTGCCGCGGGCGTCGATCTCCTTCTGCACATGGAAGCTGGCTGGCGCCTCGCCGATAGCGACGATGCGGCCGGCGGCGATGTAGAGGTCGGCCACCTCGTCGCGGCGGTTGGCGGGATCGATGACGCGGCCGTGGCGAATCACCGTGTGCATGTCAGGCCACCTCCCCTATGGTTTCCGGCTGCCGTCCGAGGCACATGGACATCACCGCCATGCGTACCGCAATGCCGTTGCTCACCTGTTCGAGGATGACCGAGTGACCACCGTCGGCCACTTCCGAATCGATCTCGATGCCGCGGTTGATGGGGCCGGGGTGCATCACGATGGCATCGGGTTTGGCCAGGGCCAGTTTCTCTTCGGTCAGGCCGTAAAGCTGGAAATATTCATTGCCGCTGGGGATCAATGCCCCCTGCATCCGTTCGCGCTGCAGTCGCAGCATGATCACCACGTCCACGTCGCGCAATCCCTGCGCCATGTCGTGGTAGACGTGAACGCCGAGGGCGTCCACCGCCGGCGGCACCAGGGTCTTCGGCGCGATGACCCGCAGCTCGCCGACGCCGAGGATGTTGAGGGCGTGGATCTGCGAGCGGGCGACGCGCGAGTGCATCACGTCACCGACGAGGGCCACCCGCAGTGCGCCGAAGTCGGCGCCCTTGTGGCGGCGGATGGTGAACATGTCGAGCATGCCCTGGGTCGGGTGGGCGTGGCGGCCGTCGCCGGCATTTACCACCGCCACATGCGGCGCCACGTGGCTGGCGATGAAGTGGGCGGCGCCGGAGTCGGCGTGGCGCACCACGAACAGGTCGCAGTGCATCGCTTCCAGATTGCGCAGCATGTCCAGCAGGCTTTCGCCCTTGGTGGTGGCCGAGGTCTGGATGTTGATGTTGAGCACATCGGCGGAGAGACGCTTGGCCGCCAGTTCGAAAGTGGTGCGGGTGCGGGTGCTCGGCTCGAAGAACAGGTTGGCGATGGTCTTGCCGCGCAGCAGGGGCACCTTCTTTACGTTCTGCGCGTCGACACTGATAAAGGATTCGGCCACGTCGAGGACTTCGGTGAGAATGCGGCGGTTGAGCCCTTCCAGCGACAGGAAGTGGCGCAGGTTGCCTTGGGCGTCGAGCTGCAGTTTATCGGTCGGCATGGCGTTGGATGGTGAGGGCGAGGTTGTCCGGTCCGACCAGCTTGACCTGCTCGTCGGTCTTCAGGTCGATGTGCAGTCCGACCACGTCCGCCTGGATGGGCAGTTCGCGGCCGCCCCGCTCCACCAGCGTAGCCAACATGACCGAGGCGGGGCGGCCGTAGTCGAAGATCTCGTTGAGGGCGGCACGAATGGTGCGGCCGGTGTAGAGCACGTCGTCCACCAGCACGACATCGCGCCCCTCCACTTCGAATGGCAGGTTGGACGGCTTGACCTGGGGGTGGACGCCGATGCGCGAGAAGTCGTCGCGATAGAAGCTGATGTCGAGCGTCCCCAGGGGCTCGGACAATTGCAGCAGCGCGTGCAGGCGTCGCGCCACCCAGGCGCCGCCGGTGTGGATGCCGATCAGGCAGGGCTCGGCGCCGCCCCGTGCCTGCAGTTGCCGGCGCAGCTCGACGGCCATGGCCGTCAGCGTTTGCTCGATGTCGTAGTTGCTCGTCGTGGTCATCTCTTCGCCTCGGCGGCGCATTGGTCCAGCCAGGTTTGCAGAATGAGGCGCGCGGCGACGGCATCCACTCCCTGTTTCCCGGCTCTGCCGCCCTCTCCCCGCAGCTCCAACTCGGCTTCGAACGAGGTCAATCGCTCGTCAACCGTGTGGATGGTGAGATTGTACCTGCCTGCCAGCTGATTACCAAAGCGCCGTGCCGCTTTGGTGAGTTCATGTTCGCTGCCGTCCATGCTGCATGGACGGCCCACCACCACGGCGACCGGTTTCCATTCGGCCAGCAACCGGCCGATGGCGTCCCAGTCGGGGCGGCCGTTGTGGACGTCGATGACGGAAAGGGCGGAGGCGGTGCCGGTGAGGGTCTGGCCGACGGCGACGCCGATGCGTTTGGTGCCGTAGTCGAAACCGAGCAGGACGCCAGGGGCCGTCATGGAACGGCCAGGGGCGAGGGACGAGGTGCTAGGGACGAAAATCGATTAGCGCGCGCGCTGCGCGTACCCTCCCTCGCCCCTCGTCCCTCGCCCCTCGTCCCTGGTCTTTTCAAGCGTGGCCGGCCTCGTTGGTCAGCAGGTTGAGATCGACCCCAAGCAGGGCGGCGGCCGCTTCCCAGCGTTCGGTAGTCGCCATCTTGAACAGGATCTGCGTGTCGGCCGGACCGGAGAGCCAGGCGTTTTGTGCGATTTCGTGCTCCAGCTGGCCAGCGCCCCAGCCGGCATAGCCCAGCGCCAGCAGGTAATCGCGGGGCCCCTCGCCGTGAGCGATGGAGGTCAGGATGTCGCGCGAGGTGGTCAGGGCGATATCGTCGGTTACGGACAGACTCGATGACCAGGCTCCGACCGGGGTATGCAGCAGGAAGCCGCGTTCCGACTGTACCGGCCCGCCCAGGTAGACCGGTACGCCGGGGTCGACATGGTCGCTGTGCTGGATCTCCATATGTTCGAGCACCTCGCCCAGGGTCAGCTCCATCGGTCGGTTGATGATGATGCCGAGCGCCCCTTCATCGTTGTGGTCGCAGATGTAGGTGACCGTGTGCGAAAAGTTGGGGTCCGCCAGGCTGGGCATGGCGATCAGGAAATGGTTGCGCAGGGAGGGGTTGTCTCTCATGGGAAGTAGTATCGGTAACGGCAGCGGTGGCCGCAAGGCGCTTATCGCGTCGCCAAGCTGTTGTCGCTCTGGAACTGCCAGGTGCGCAGAATGTGCAGGATGTCGGTCTCCTTGCGCAAGGCCGGCGGCAGCGGCGCGAACGGCGCGGCCATCTTGACGATGCGTACGGCGGCATCGTCCAGGAGACGATAGCCGGAGGAGCGCATCACCGACACCTTGCGCAGCGAGCCGTCGGGGTTGATGGCGACATCGAGCAGCAGATTGCCGGACAGGTTCCGGCGTCTGGCGGCATCCGGGTAGTTGAGGTTGCCGATGCGCTCCACCTTCAGTCGCCACGCCTCTTCGTAGCTGGCTGCGACATATTCCTGGGTATTGGCGGTTATGTATTTCTGCCGCGGCATCCGGGCATAGGTCTCAACCCGTTGGCTGATCTCGGCGGAGAGCCGCGCGACCTCTTCGCTCGGCGGGATCAGAACGGGAGCCGCGGTGCTTTGTGGCGTTTCAGGTCGCTGTTGACCCGGTTTGAGCCGTGCATGCAGCGAAGAACGCTGGTCGGTCGTGATCACCTGATGCGGGTTTTGCGCCTGTTGCGGCGGCGGCGCCATCAGCGGCTGGGTCTGCATCGCGTCCCCTTTTTCGCTCAGCGAGGTGGTGTTGGCGAAGGGGCTGGAAGGACGCCGTTTTTCCTTGACGTTGCCGCCGCCGCGTTGCGTCACCTGCGCCAAATAATCGGGTTTGTCCGGCTTTTGATCGCTCTTGCTGTGGACCAGGATCACCTCCATGGTCAGCGGCAGCGGCACATTCTTGTGTTTGCTCGATACGAAAGTGATGCCGAGGATCACGATGGCGTGGAGTGCAGCGGCAAAGAACAGCATCAGCCCCAGGCGGTCGCCCGGTCCGATGCGAGGGGTGGCAAGTGTGGCGGTGTTGGCGGACATAATCGTCGGTTGCCTATTATAACCCATCCACCACCGGGGCTTCCCCTTCGTCGTGTATGGCGACGCGCCCTTGCAACGCAGGGGTGATGTGCACCGTGTCCTCGGCGTCTATCAGCAGGGCACGGTTTACGCCGAGGTCGTGAGCCGCCGCCGCCCAGCCGTCGGGACCGGCCACGAACAGCGCAACGGCGCCGGCCGCCGCCCGAGCCAGGCTGTGGCCGAACACGGTGACCGCGTACACCTCTTGTGCCGGCTGTCCGGTCGCCGGGTCGAGCAGCGCAGCGTAACGCTTGCCGTGATAGAGGTAGCTGCGGCGGGCCGCAGTGACGGTATAGGCCACTTCGTCGGGCAACAGGCTGATGCGCACCAGCGGGGTTTTGCCATCGGCGCCGGTAACGTTGAGCACCACCGCGATGTCGCCTCCGATGCGGGCAGCGGCACCGGCGGTGACCATGCTGGCGGCCTGGATACCGGCAGCACGCAGGCGCGCCAGGGCGGCATCCAGGGCGTAGCCGCGGCCGTAGTCGCCGAAATCGAGACGCACCGCCGCATTGCGGCAACTCATGCGGATGCCGTCGATGGTGATGTCATCCAGCGACGGGTGGCGTGCCACCAGCGCGGCGACCTGTTCGGCTGTCGGCGGCGGGCCATGCGGCGACTCTTGTTCAAAGCCCCATAACGCGAGCAGTCGACCCAGGGCCGGGTTGAAGCGGCCACGGCTTTGCCGTGACAGCCGTTGCGCTTGCCGGATCAGCGGTAGCAGCGAAGGATTGGCCGAGAACTCGCCGGTGGCGGCCAACAACTGGTTGGTCCGTCCGAGCGGGCCAGGATGCAGCGGATCGGTGGCCTCCTCGATGTACTTCATGTCGCCGACGGCAGCCGCCACTGCGGCCTGTGCCCGGCTCGCCGCAACGCCATCGATGTCGAATACCACGGGGGCACCGAAGGCGGTGACGCTCTCCCCATAGGGCGGCCGGTCGCTACCGCAGGCGGCAAGCAACAGCAGCGGCAGCAGCCATAGCAGGCGTGACAGGGCGCGTTTGCCCGTGGCTGCGGTCATCGCGTGGCCAGCCGGTCGGCGATCGCGTCCATCAGCTGGCCGGCGATATCGAGTCCGAACTGCTTGTCCAGCTCGCGGATGCAGGTGGGGCTGGTGACGTTGATCTCCGTCAGGTGGTCGCCGATGACGTCGAGGCCGACGAACAGCAGTCCCTTGGCGCGCAGGATGGGCGCCACTTGGGCGCATATCCAGCGGTCGCGTTCAGTTAACGGCACCCCGACCCCGCTGCCGCCGGCCGCCAAATTGCCGCGCAGCTCTCCCTGCGTGGGAATGCGCGCCAGCGCATAGGGGACCGGCTCCCCGTCGATGAGCAGGATGCGTTTGTCGCCTTGCGCGATCTCCGGCAGGAAGCGTTGCGCCATGGCGTAGCGGGCGCCGTTGTCGGTGAGCGTCTCGATAATTACGTTGGTGTTGAGATCGCCGTCGCGAATATGAAATACCGAGGCGCCACCCATCCCTCCCAGCGGTTTGACGATGATCTCTCCCTGTTCGGCCAGAAACCGGCGAATGCGCTGCTTATCGCTGGTGACCAGGGTGGGCGGTGTGCATTGGGGGAACCATGCGGTAAACAGTTTTTCGTTCGCGTCGCGCAGACTCTGAGCCTTGTTGACCACCAGGCAACCGGTCGCCTCGGCCTGTTCCAGCAGATAGGTGGCGTAGATGTACTCCATATCGAACGGCGGATCCTTGCGCATCAGCAGCACGTCCAGCTCGCCGAGCGGCATTTCCAGCTCGTCACCCAGTTCGAACCAGCGCCGTTGGTCGGCGAATACCTGTAGCGGACGGGCATTGCCGTAGGCGACGCCGTCGCGCAGGTGAAGATCCTGCATCTCCAGATAACGCAATTGCCAGCCGCGCGCCTGGGCTGCGAGCAGCATCGCGAGAGTGGAGTCCTTGTGGTACTTGATCGATCCGATGGGATCCATCACCACGCCGAGAGTTGCCATGGCAGCAAAGGTTTCCTGTCGTTAGCGGAATGGGATGAGCGGTTATTATCCCATTTGGTTGCGGCGATCAATCGGTTTTCCCCGCTAATGCGGCGAAACCGTGATCATCTGCCCATTGGACAACAATTACACGGCTTTTGTGCGGCCCGCGGTCGTGCCGGGCGGGCGCCGCGAGCGGAGGAGAAACCCTGTCGGAAAGATGGATACCGCCGCCATCGATAGCGATGGCGACGGCGTTGTTTACAGCGGCGGACTATTCGCGAACCGCGACCACGCGGTCGTAGTCGTGGCCGGCGGCGATGGCGTGGGTCTGCTTGACGTTGAAGCGTCCTTCAGGGTTATTGAAGGCCTTTGCGTAAAACTCCTGACTGAGCGTGGGCCGCTGCTTGATGTCGATCTTCCATAACAGGTGCGCCAGTCCCTGCACGACGCCCATCACCAGGAACGACAGCTGCACTTCCTTGTTCGGCGGATACATGCGGCGGAAGCCGACACCCTCGTAAGAGTTGTAGACTCGGATCACCAGTTCGCGGCCCGGGTCGATCTTCTCCACCCGCCAGGTGCCCCAGCCCAGGGCGTTGATCACCGCAACGATGCCATGGATCCAGTCCGCATCGTCCTTGCAATGGGGCTGAATCAGTGCGTACCACTCCGGGCTGCACATGATGCCGCCGAAGGTATGGAAGGCGCAGATGTGGCCACCCTGGATCAGTACCTCGCGGATCTGCTTCTCCGGCATCCCGGCCTTGAGCATGCAAAAATAGGATTCGTAGGAGACGCGGTTATAGTAGTCGGCGAAGTGGTTGGTCAGTACCACGCCGAAGGCGTCGATGAGGCCGGTATCCTCCATCCCGGACTTGCCGAACAGCGGTAGCGACTGTACCGCTTCGATCACCGTACTTTCCTCTATTTCGGTAGCAAACGGCCGGCACTCCGGGAAGCCGAAACGCGGCGGCTCCGCCACATACTGCGCCGGTGTCTTGAGGTAATCGTCCACCGGCGGTTGCGGCGCGCCGGTGGCGAACCAGTCGGCGGCGCCTCCCTGCTGTTTGCACACCAGTTCCGTGGTGACCTTGTCGGTGAGTGCCGCGATATAGCCGGCGGTGAAGAAGCAGCTCTGCGTCGGCATGCCTTGCAGCAGCGCGGCCTGGCCGTAGTGCGAGTTGGGTGTCGCCCATTTGCCGTCCAGCATCTTGCGTAATTTGCCGAAACCGCAATAGGAGAACTCTTCGATCAGTTCGGCATCGCTGTAGCCGTTGGCGCGCAGGCGGTGAGCCAGCGGAACAATGGCGTCATACAGCAAATTTCGTGGTTGGCAGTCGCCCGCTCCTTCCGACAGCAGCACGGCGGTCTGCAGGTAGCCGTTGTAGTAGTTGCAGTGGAAAACCCTGTTGAGGCCGCCGATGTAGGTCAGGCCGTGTTCGCTGGTAATCGTCTTGGGCACATAAACCGCTTTGGTCATATCGGTGGCCTCTCCTCATCCCGCTGTGGATGGATTCTGTTCAATCGTTGCCGAACATCCCCTTGAGCCGGGACATCAGTCCCTTCTTATCTTCCGGTTCAGCTGCGGCTGCGGCTGTCGGCGGCGTCGCTGCGCGTTTCTTCGCCGCCGCCGGCGTCTTGCCTTGGCACAGGCGCGCCAGCTCGCCGCTCAGATACAGCTCGAACTGGGCATTGACGAGCTGTTCCAAGACCGGGATATCGGCTTGGTCGAGCGTCACCTGCACTTGGCTGAAGTCGGCGCCGCGCTGTTTGTCGACATTGAAGCGCAGCGTGCAGCGTGTCGCGATACTGGAGTGCTCGATCGGCTGTTTGCCGTCGGACTGGCGTCGTTCGTTGATGAAATTGAATAGATCAGCGGTCTTTATCACGCAGCCGGTTGCTGCGTTGCCTTGCTCGCTCATACATCCGCCTCATGTGTGGAACTGCTTAAGTGCCAGGGAAATGGCGTCGAGAATCGCCAGTTCGGTTGCTTTATCGGTCTCTTTGTAAAACGAGACTCTTAGTTCTGGAAAACCTCTGGGTGGAAAGACCAGAAATCCCCATCGTTCCTTGATGTATGCCACGCCCAGCCGCTCCTTGTCCAGGGTGCCGAGCATGGCCAACTGCGTCCGAAGCGCCTGAAATGCCGCGGGAGTGATTTCCGTGTCCAGACCGTAGACGTACGAGCGATAGTCCACGCAGTTCTCTACCGCACGGTAGCGGAGGGAGATGTTCTGCTCCAACGGCGAGGATACGGGTTTCGCCACGGCTGCCGGTCTCTACGGTCGCACAGGGGCGCGCGCGCCTCCCCTGCCTTATTCCCCAATTTCCACAATCATAACAAGAATATTGGCGGCCGGGCCACGGCCAAATCCGGTATCGGCCGTTCGGCCTGCATGGGGATAAGTGGTTTCGGCCGCTAGCGGTGCTCCGCCACCTCGCGGGCGGCGGCGAGCAGTGCCAGGCGGGCGATGACGCCGTAGGCATAAAAGCGGTTTACCCCGGCGTCCGGAAAGTCGGTGCAGTCGGGCATATTGCAGGGTTTGGCGAAGGCCAGCGGCTCAAAGTGCATGCCCGGAGCGTTGAGGTTCTCGCTGGGGCCGCGGCCGGTGTGGACCCGATAAAAGCCGCCGACCACGAAATGGTCGATCATGTAGACCACCGGCTCGGCCACTGCCTTGTCGGAACCCCAGGTTTCGAATGTATAGACCCCCTCCTGGATGATGACGCGGCTCACCGATTGCCCCTCTTTGGTCTTGGACATATGGCTACGCTGTTTACGGTTGAGCTCATGCACCTCGTCCACGCTATGGGCGGTCATCACCGCCATGCCGTAGGTGCCCGACTCCGACTTGATCACTACAAATGGCGGCTTATCGATTCCGTATTGCTGATATTTTTGGCTAACCGCAGCAAGAACGGCTTCCACGTTGCGCACCAGGCAATCCTCGCCTTCGCGTTTCATGAAGTCGATCTCGCCGCAGTTGCGAAACAGCGGATCGACCAGCCAGGGATCGATCTCGACGATGGCGGAAAACTCCTCCGCCACCCGGCGGTAGTGGGCGAAGTGCCCCGACTTCAGCCGGTTCGACCAGCCCAGTTCCAGAGGCGGCACCACGGTCTGGTCGAGATCCTCCAGCAGCGCCGGGCGGCCACCGGAGAGGTCGTTATTGAGCAACACGACGCAGGGGTAGAAGTCGTCCACCCCCACCTTGTCGCCCTGTCGCCGCAGCGGCTCGAGGACGATCTTGCGCCCCGAGGGCAGCTCCATCACCCGCGGCGCGTCCAGTTCCGGCAGCATCGAGCCGATGCGCGTCTCGTACCCGGCGCGTGCCACCAACTCGCGCAGGGTGGCCAGACTCTCAAGATAAAACAGGTTGCGGGTATGGTTCTCAGGGACCAGCAGCACCCGTTTGGCGGTGGGGTGGTTGCGCTCCAGGGCCGCCTGGATAGCCTGGATGCAGAGAGCCTCGAAGGCGGGATTCAGGTTGTTGAAGCCGGCGGGGAACAGGTTGGTGTCCACCGGCGCCAGTTTGAACCCGGCGTTGCGCAGGTCGACCGAGGTATAGAATGGCGCCGGCGTGAGCCGCCATTGCTCCCGCAGCCAGGCCTCGATCTCGGACTGGTTGTCGAGCAGATGGGATTCCAGTTGCAGCAGCGGACCGGCCAGGGCGGTGGTCAGATGGGGTACGGCATTGGTCAGGGCGTCATTCATTCTCTGTCAACTGTTGAATGGTTTACTAGGATTCTATCAATCCGGGGGGTGGCTGCACCAATTCCTGTGACCGTTCGCGGCGGAAACAATTCCGCTACCAATAAGGGCTTGTGGATTGGTCTTAAAGAATATGATAAAAAGTCGACGAGCGTGTGACTCGGCGTGTTACGAACAAAAATACAGCAAATCCGGGAAGATTGGGGGCGTAGTGGCCAACGACGCAGCGCAAGAGGGATTCCAGGGGCTTAAGGTCCTGGTGATCGACGACAGCAAGACCATCCGGCGTACTGCCGAAACCCTCCTCAAGAAGGAGGGTTGCGATGTGATTACCGCCAACGATGGTTTCGAGGCGCTGTCCAAGATCGCCGATTACAACCCGGACATTATCTTCGTCGACATCATGATGCCGCGGTTGGACGGTTATCAGACCTGTGCGCTCATCAAGCATAACCAGAAATTCCGCAACACCCCCGTTATCATGCTCTCCAGCAAGGACGGCTTGTTCGACCGTGCACGCGGGCGTATCGTGGGTTCAGAGGAATATCTGACCAAACCCTTTACGAGAGAAGAGTTGCTCGGCGCCATCAAGCGACATGTCCTTGAGGTGGCCAAATAGCCGAATTCCGAGGTTCGGTGGGGCAGAGCGACAGAAGCAGGACAAATAGGCGAGGGCAGAGTAATGACGCACGTCTTGATAGTAGATGACTCTCCAACCGAGATTCATGTATTGAGCAGCATGCTGCAAAAGCACGGCTATGAGGTATCGACTGCCTCGGATGGCGAACATGGTATCGCTGCGGCCACCCAGAGCAAGCCCGATCTGATTCTGATGGACGTGGTAATGCCCGGTATGAACGGTTTCCAGGCAACGCGTCACTTATCGAAAGATCCGGTGACCTCCGCCATTCCGGTCATCATAGTCACCACCAAGGATCAGGAAACCGACCGCGTGTGGGGTTTACGGCAGGGCGCCAAGGATTACGTCACCAAGCCGGTGGCCGAAAATGAATTGATTGCCAAGATTAAGGCTGTGCTTGGCGGCTAATCGGACTCATGACCACACGTCCACAACACCCCATCCTCCTGCTGCAGTCCATTGAACGGCGTAGTAAGGCCCACGCTTTTGATCTTCCCCAGCAGATCGAAGTACGAAATACCTGGGATGGGGTGGGATTCAGACTCGGAAACCTGGAGTTGGTCGCCGCGGTGGATGAGGTGAAAGAGATCCTGCCGCTACCGCACATAACATCGGTTCCCGGCGCCAAACGTTGGGTGAAGGGTGTAGCCAACATTCGTGGTACGCTGCTGCCGGTGATGGACTTGCGGGGTTTCATGGCGGGAGAGAACAGCGTTCCCAGCAGACGTAGCCGGGTACTGGTGGTGCGCCATCAGGGGATTGCCGCAGGACTGCTGGTGGACGAGATATTGGGTCTGAAGCACTTTTTCGATGAAGAATTTGCGGCCGATGCCGCGGCTGTTGACGTCGCGGCGCTGCCGTACGTCCGTGGTGCCTATCGCCAAGAAGGGGATGCGTGGCCGGTGTTCAGCATGAGCGCACTGGTGGAAAGCCCCGATTTCATGCAAGTAGCGGCTTGATTATTCACAATAAAATTTTTTCGACTTCGATCTAAGAAATCGTTCGTGGTGCAGGAGCGAGAACAATGAAAGCACGTTCAAAAGGTGCCGCCGGGGCCGCGGGAGGCGATAAGTCGGTTTTCATACTTATCACCTTTCTCGTCATCTTCGTGGTGGCGATGGCCGCGATTTACGGCTATGTCGCTTATCAGGATAAATACGACAAACAGTACATCACGCTGCTGGGCGAGGAGCGGGTGCTTTCGCAGCAGATAACCAAGTACGCGAGCCAGGCGAACGAGGGTATCCCGACCACCTTCGCGCAGCTGAAGAAGAGTTACGAGCGGTTCCAGAACTCATTCGATTTGCTGAAGAACGGCGACCCCAGCACCGGCATGCCCGCAAGCCCGGTTGCGGTGCTCGAACCGCTCAGTCAAGTGGAAAGCGAGTGGGCGCGATTCGACAAGAACATCAAGATCATTCTCTCCCATCAGCAAACGGTGCGTAACCTGCGTGATACGGTGCAGGCCATCAATGACAGCGGCGCGCAGCTGCTGGCGCTTTCGGACGAAGTGGCGACATTGATGGCACAGCGCGGCGGCAACCCGGGCCAGGTCTACATCGCCAGCCGTCAGCTGATGTTGGCACAGCGCATTATCAGCAACGTGAACCTGATACTTGCCGGCGGCGAAGGTTCGGTGACGGCGGCCGACCGCTTCGGTCGCGATGCCGCTTTGTTCGGGCGCGTTGTCCAGGGCATGGAGAACGGCAACCACGGCCTGGGCATTGACCGCGTCACCAACCCTGATGTGCGCGCCAAGCTGGATGCCGTCAACACGCTGTTCGCCAAGATCAGCCAGGAAGTGAGCTCCATCCTTGAACACAGCCCCGAGATGTTCCAGGTTTCGGAGTCGGTGCAGGAAATTCTGGATCGCAGCGACAAGCTGCTCAGCGCCATCACCAATCTGGAAACTTCCTACCAGTCATATATTTCGGCACGAACAATCAATTCCGGCATGGGTGACCTGTTCGGATTGGTGGCGTTGTTGCTGCTGATCTATCTGGGTATCGTGCTGCGGCGGGAAGGTATGTCGCGAATTTCCGAGGCGGATACTCAGCGTCAGGCCAGTGAAGAGCAGAACCGGCGTAACCAGCAGGCCATCATGCGGCTGCTGGACGAAATGGGCGACCTCGCCGATGGTGACCTGACGGTGAACGCGACGGTGACCGAGGACATCACGGGCGCCATCGCCGACTCCATGAACTACGCCATCGAGGCACTGCGCACCCTGGTAACGGCGATCAACGAAACGGCGGGACAGGTATCGGCTGCGGCGCAGCGCACCCAGGCGACGGCGATGCATCTCGCCGAGGCCTCCGAGCATCAGGCGCAACAGATTGCCTCCGCATCCACCGCCGTTAACGAGATGGCGATCTCCATCGAAGGCGTGTCGCGTAACGCCGACCAGCTTGCCGAGGAGGCGCAGCGCTCGGTGGATATCGCCGGCAAGGGTACCGCCGCGGTGCAGAAGACCATCGAAGCGATGGACGGCATCCGCGATCAGATCCAGGAGACCTCGAAACGCATCAAGCGTCTCGGTGAATCGTCCCAGGAGATCGGCGATATCGTTGAACTCATTAACGACATCGCCGAACAGACCAACATTCTGGCATTGAACGCCGCCATCCAGGCGGCCATGGCCGGTGAGGCGGGCCGCGGCTTTGCGGTGGTCGCGGACGAAGTTCAGCGACTGGCAGAACGTTCCGCCGACGCAACCAAGCAGATTGAGGCGCTGGTTAAGACCATCCAGGCCGACACCAACGAAGCGGTCATCTCGATGGAAGAGAGTACCGCGGGCGTGGTCAACGGTGCCCGACTGGCTGAGGACGCCGGCACCGCACTGGGCGAGATCGAAAACGTGTCGACCAGCCTGGCGCAACTTATTCAAAGCATCAGCGACGCCACCCGCCAGCAGGCGGCGGCGGCGGCCAACGTATCCGATACCATGAACGTCATTCAGGAGATTACCACCCAGACATCGGCCGGTACGACGCAGACCGCCGCTTCCATCGGTAATCTCGCAGAACTGGCCAACGACCTGAAGAAATCCGTAGCCGGCTTCAAGCTGCCCGGCTAATGAAGGAGCCGCTGGCCGGTGATCATGGTGGTGCAGACAACGAGGGCTTCTATGCTGGTGCGTGCTGCACGGCCCGGCGACGCGAGCGACGGCGACGGTGCCGTCATCGTCCGACGGAGGTCGTTCGCTCTGAGGTTGCGGTATTGCCGCTGCGGCTTCCCCCTCGATAGACAATGCGCATGTTGGGTGCCAAACCAATGACAGCGAAGTTTGATGTCAGCACCCTCAACTGGGTGAAGGGCGAGATCGACGCGTCGCTGGATCAGGCACGCCTCGCCCTGGAGTCCTTCGTCAATACGCCTGACGACGAGACCCAAATGCGCTTCTGCGTGATGCATCTGCATCAGGTACGCGGAACGTTGCAGATGGTGGAGCTGTATGGTGCCGCGCAGGTTGCCGATGAAATGGAGCGGCTTGGTCTGGCGCTGCAAGAGCAGCGGATACCGGACGTAGAGCGCGGTAGCGAGATACTGATGCGGGCGATTCTCCAGCTGCCCGATTACCTCGAAGGACTGCAAGCCGGCCAAACCGACAGCGCCCTGGTGTTGTTGCCGCTGATCAACGAATTGCGCCGCCTGCGTGGTGAGCAGCCGCTACCGGAAAGCACCTACTTCAAACCCGATTTGACCGTCGCGGCGCCAGCCGCCGAACCCGCCGTGAGTGGTGTCGACGTCAGCGCGCTGGCCCAAAAGGCGCGACCCTACTATCAGTCCTGCCTGCTGCATCTGCTGCGCGGCGAGGATGCTACCCAGAGCTTCAGGGCGCTGCGTGCGTTGAGCGACAAACTGCTGGCGGCTGCCGCCGAACCGCAGGTGCGGCAGTGGTTCTGGATCTTCGGCGGCTTCGTGGACAGTCTCGCCGAAACGCCGCAGGCGCTACGCACCGCCGCCAAGAAGCTGTTGAGCCGGGGCGAGCAGGTACTGAAGCTGCTGGGCGAGGGCGGCGAAGCCGCCCTCGCCCAGCAGCAACTCGCGTCGGTACTCACCAGCCTGCTGTTTCAGGTGGCGCAGGCGCACGACGGCGAACGCATAGCGGAGCTGAAGCAGGCATTTTCGCTGGACACGCTCTTGGCCGCCGGAACGCCGCGCGCTGCAGGGTTGAGCGGCTTCAATGCGGAGCTGAAGAAGACACTCGCCGGCGATATCCTCGAAGAGCTGGCCACCGTCCAGGATGCACTCGACATTTTCGTGCGATCCGAGCAGCGCGCCGTCGCCAACCTAGTGCCGATGGCCGAAACGCTGGAGCGTTTGGCGAGCACCTTGCGCATGATGGCCCAGGATTCGTTGGCTCAGACATTGCTGGATCAGGTGGTGGTGATTCGCGATCTGCAGGTTTCAGGGCAGACTCCCGACGACAGCGTGTTGATGGGTATCGCAAGCGCTGTGCTGGCGGTGGATTCGGCGCTGCGCGACTGGGGGAGCATCCGTCCCCTGGAGCAGGCAGACGCGCTGGCCGAGCAGGTGGAGGGACTTTCGCCCGAGGCCGAAGCGGAACACCATCGCGTTATCCGGCAGGTGATGAAGGAGGCCAAGAGCAATCTGCTGAAGGTCAAGGACGCGGTGGACGCCTTCCTGGAGGCATTCGGTGATCCCGCGCCGTTGCAAGATACCGCCCCGCTGTTGCGTGAAATCATCGGCAGCCTGAATCTCCTGTCATACAAACGCGTGGCCCAGGTGCTGCGCGCCTGCTCGATGTACATCAATCACGATCTGGCGCAGGCGCAGAGCGCGCCGGATACGGAATATCTGGACGCGCTGGCCGACGCACTCACCAGCGTCGAATATTACCTGGACGCCTTCGTAGAAAGTCGAGTTCATCCGGCGATGGTGCTGGAGGTCGCGGAAAAGGCGGTTGCGAAATTGGGTTATCCGGTCGATGCGCTGCCGCCGCCCGAGGAGCCGGCGGCCATCGAGATTGCTGCGCCGGTCCCGGCTGTGGCGGAGCCGGCTGCTGCGCCCGTCGTCGAGGAGCAGGAGGCGCCGCCGGCCGCCGCGCTGGCGAGCGCAAGTGCGCCGCCGGACGAGGAACTGGACGAAGAGATCCGCGACATCTTCATCGAAGAGGCGAGCGAGGAGATCGCGAAGATAGGCGAGTTATTGCCGCAATGGCAGGCGAACCGCGCCGATGAGGAGTCGCTGCGCGACCTGCGCCGCTGCTTTCATACTCTTAAGGGAAGTGGCCGCTTGGTCGGCGCCAACGTCATCGGAGAATTTGCCTGGGCATTCGAGAACATGCTCAACCGGGTCATCGATAATACGATTGAGCCGGGCAATGCCATGTTCGACCTGCTCGATCAGGCGCGCGAGGCGCTGTCGGAGTTGGTGGAGCAGTTCCGTAACGGCGCCGCCGTGGATGCCGATATTGAATGGTTCAGTGCGGCGGCTGAAGCGATGTCCAAGCCGGGTGGCCTGGAGGCCATGATGGCGCAACAGGCGGCACCGGCCGTGGCCGCGCCTGAGCCGGTGATCGAACAGGCAGTGCCCGCCGCGCCACAGGAGGCTGGGGAACCGGAGCCCGAACTGGATCCGGTGTTGCTGGAAATCTACGGCAACGAGACGGAAGGACACCTCGCGGCGATAGACGAATTCGTTACCGGTTGTCGTACCCAGGGTGCCTGCCGGGTCTCCGAAAGTCTGACGCGCGCACTGCATACGCTGCAGGGAAGCTCGCGCATGGCCGGTGTGATTCCCGTTGCCGATATCAGCAGTCACCTGGAGAAATATGCCAAGGCGCTGCATACGGCGCACGAGGCGGTAGGTGAAGAGGGTTTGGCCGCGCTTGAGGAGTGCGTCGGCTTTGCCCGCGACCAGCTGGCCTTCCTGCAGGGTGGCCGCGCCGCGGCGCCGCTGCACCAGGAGCTGTTGGCCAAGGCCGAGGAGCTGCATCATGCGACGCACCATCTCGCCGAGGGGCTGGAAGCGGCGCCGGAGGCCGGGCTGGCGGTCGCGCCTTCCCTCGAAGCGGTACCGACGTCCGACGTTGCTGCAGAAGAGATCGTCGTAGAGGCGCCATCCGAAGGGGCGGCCGAGCCGCTGGAAAGCGCGCCAGAGCCGACTTCGGCTGGCGTGACAGCGGAGGAGGTATCCGAGGAGGCTGCGGCGTCGGCGACAGAGGCGGAACCTTCGCTGGAGGATATCCTTTCGTCGATCGAGGTCGAAGAGATTACCGCGGCACCTGTCGCGGACGAGCCGTTGCCCATCGCATTCGAAGCTCCAGCGTCCATACCCGAGCCTGAGCGACCGCCGGTCCCTGCCGACTTTGATCACGAGCTGCTGGAGATCTTCCTGGAAGAGGGCGCCGAGATTCTCGACGCCTGTGAAGAGACGCTGCAGGCGTGGCGCGAACAGCCGGATGACCGCTCGCTGGTAGAGGCGTTGCAGCGTCAGCTGCACACGTTGAAAGGCAGTGCCCGCATGGCCGGCATCACGGCCATCGGTGACCTGAGCCATACCCTCGAATCGATTTTTGAAGATGTGGTTGAGGGACGGCTGGCACGTTCCAGGGCGATGATCGATCTGTTGCAGCTGGCGCAGGACCGTTTGGTCGAAATGCTGGAGCAGGTACGAAACAATGCGCCGCTATCCAACGCCGACGACCTGATTAATCGTATCCATGCGCTGGCGCGCGGAACGAACGAAATCGAAGAGACGGAGCCGTTGGAGGCAGCCGCTGCGCCCTCCTACGACGCCAATCTGGCCGCGGCCTTCATGCGTCAGGCAGAAGAGATTCTGGAGTCCTGTGACGCGCGGTTGCAGAGCTGGGCGCTGCATGACGACAAGTTGCCGATAGTGCGGGAGCTGGAAGGCGAGTTACATGCGCTGGGTACCGCCGCCGCCACGGCCGCGGTTACGGGGATGGCCGATGTCGGTTTTGCCGTAGCGCTGCTGCTCGGCAGCGTGACGGAAGGCCGTCTCCCGGCGACGAATCATCTGTTGGGTGTATTGCAGCGCACCTATGACCGTCTGACGCAGATGCTGGACGAACTGCGCCAGGGAACACTGCCGGCACCGGCCGCGGACTTGATTGCTGCCGTGGAAGAGATGGCCGCTGAGGTGCCCGAGGCGACGGCGGCACCCTTGGCCGAACCGCTTAGCCGCGCGGAAGAAGAGGCGCTGGCCAAAGGTGAGCGCCGCCAATCCTTCCGCGCGGCCCAGGAACTTGTCCGTGTACGCTCCGAGTTGCTGGACAACTTGGTGAACTTCGCCGGCGAAGTGAGCATCTATCGCTCGCGCGTGGAGCAGCAGGTGGGCGGCTTCAACTACAGCCTGCGTGACTTCGGTGAAATCCTTGCGCGCCTGGGTGAACAGCTGCGCCAGTTCACCATCGATACCGAGGCGCAGATCCAGTCGCGCTACGAAGATGCCGCACACGAAGGCTACGAAGATTTCGATCCGCTGGAATTCGACCGCTTTACCCACATGCAGCAGTTGGCACGCTCGACGATGGAGAGTTTGAGCGATTTGGTGGAAGTACGTGACACCATGCAGGGCGCCACCCGCGAAACCGAGACGCTGCTGCTGCAGCAGGCGCGGGTGAATACCGAGCTGCAAGAAGGCCTGATGCACACGCGCATGGTACCGCTGGTGGAGAATGCGCCGCGCCTGCGCCGTATCGTGCGGCAGACCTGTGCCGAGCTCGGCAAGGAGGTGGAGCTGCGCTTCCAGGGGGGCGAGGTGGAGATGGACCGCCACATGGTGGAGCGCATGCTGGCGCCTATCGAGCATCTGCTGCGTAATGCCATTGCTCACGGCATCGAGACGCCGGAGGCGCGCCGCGGGCAAGGGAAGCCGGCGAGCGGTCAGATTACCATCGCCCAGGCGCGCGAAGGTTCCGAGGTCGTTATCCGGATCATCGACGACGGCCAGGGCGTCAATCTCGACAGGGTGCGACACAAGGCGGTTGAACGCGGCCTGATGAAGGCCGATGCAGGGCTGTCGGACAAGGAGGTCATGCACTTCATCCTGGAGTCCGGTTTTTCCACGGCGGAGAGCCTGACCCAGCTGTCGGGGCGCGGCGTCGGCATGGACGTGGTCAACAGCGAGATCAAGCAGTTGGGCGGCTTGCTGGAGATCGATACCAAGCCCGGTCAGGGCACCACATTTACCGTTCGTCTGCCGTTGACGCTGTCGGTTACCCGTGCTCTTCTGGTTCAGTCCGGCGAGCAGATCTACGCCGTACCGCTGGTCAGCATTCAGGGTATCGAGCGTATCGATCGCGGACGCCTGGAACAGATGTTGGCGGTGGAAAATCCGACCTATTCCTGGCTCAACCAGGATTACCTGCTGCTCTCGCTCGGCGGCCTGCTCGGTGCCGGCGGCATCGCCGTGGCCGATGAGATCGTCAAGCGGCCGCTGCTGTTCACCCAAAGTGGCGATCACTATGTGGCGTGGGCTGCTGATAATCTGCTGGGCAGCCGCGAAATCGTGGTGAAGTCCTTGGGGCCGCAGCTGTCGACATTGCGTGGTCTTTCCGGCGCTACGATCCTCGGCGACGGCCGAGTGGCGCTGATCCTCGACCTGCCGATGCTGGCGCGTCTCGGCCTGGCGCATCGCAGCGTGGCGGAGGAGGAGGCGATCGCCGCGGAGGTACAGCGGGTCGAACAGCCGGTGGTGATGGTGGTGGACGATTCGATCACTGTGCGCAAGGTCACCTCGCGTCTGCTGGAGCGCAACGATCTGCGCCCCGTGACCGCGAAAGACGGCGTCGACGCCATCGCCCAGCTCGAAGACGTGATCCCCGACGTCATGTTGCTGGACATCGAAATGCCCCGCATGGACGGCTACGAATTGGCGACCCACATGCGCAATACCGCGCGTCTCAAGCATATTCCGATCATCATGATTACCTCGCGCAGCGGCGAGAAACACCGCCAGCGGGCGCTGGAAATCGGCGTGGACCGCTACATGAGCAAGCCGTATCAGGAGACCGAACTGCTGGAAAATATCCGTACTCTGCTTGCCGAGCGGGCCAAGCGTTAACCAAGGCGGCGCAAGATGAGCGAATCGAGCAGATCACAGGACAGCGCGACCCCCGATGCCGCCGCCGGTGTGGCGGTGCGCTGCCTCATTGTTCCGTTGAGTGGCGCCACGCTGATACTGCCCAACACCGCAGTCGCCGAAGTGGCCGAATACCGTGCGCCGCAGCCGATCGGAGCCGCTCCGGGCTGGCTGCTGGGGATGATGCAGTGGCGCGGCCGCAGTATCCCGTTGCTCACGTTCGAGCAGTTCGTCGGTTTACCTGCAGGCGCTGCGGGGGTCCATGCGCGGGCCATCGTCTGCAACACCTTGAGCGGCAACGTGACGCTACCTTTTGTCGCACTGCTGGCGCAGGGTATCCCGCGCCTGACGGGGGTCAAGGCCGAGGTGCTTGAGCCGACCGACCAGGACGGAGCGGAGCAGGAGGCGGTGGCGGCCAGGGTCCGTTTTGCCGGTGAAGAGGCGCTGATACCGGACCTGGATGCAATAGAGCGGATGTTGATCAGACTGGGTATTAAAACCGGATGATTTGGCGGTAAAATCGGCGGCACTGAAATAAATATTTAATGTGGCTGGGGATTACCATGCTGAAAAAGGTCCATGTGGGTGCAGTAGTGGCATTGCTGGCGTTCGCCGGCGGTGCATCGGCGCAGCAGCAGGTAGATGTCTCGGCAATTAACGAGCCGGCAATCAGTCCTGAGCGCGCGCATATGCTGGAAATCATCAAACAGGTGGAGAGCAATCCGAAGCGCATGGCGGATGCCATTACCGCCGGTGCCGACCGCTCGCTGTTGTGCAGCAACTGCCATGGCAAGGACGGCAACAGCATCCAGCCGGGCGTGCCCAATCTCGCCAGCCAGAATCCTACCTATCTGTTGCAGCAGATCGATCGGTTTGCCACCGGCAAGCGCAAGAACTTCGTCATGAACGCATTGGCGGCGAGTTTCACCATGGATGACAAGATCAACCTTGCCATCTACTTCTCCAGCCAGAAGTTGCGCGCGGAGAAGTATGATTCGGTGCGGGCGGCGCACGGCAAGCGTATCTTCGAAAGCGTCTGTTATCTGTGCCATGGCCTCGACGGCAAGGGCGGTGCCGAAAAAGGTTTTGCCCGTATCGCGGGGCAGCGGCCCAGTTACGTCGTCCTGAATTTGACCCGTTTCCGTGCCGTGGCGCGTCACGACGTGCCGTCGGACGACGTCGTGCGTCAAAGCCCGCGGATGGAGCAGGTAACGCAGAACCTCAGCGATCAGGACATCGAGGATCTGGCCAACTACGTGGCTTCGCTGCAATAAAGAAGCCCTGCGACCTTGCATTGCGGATTTCGGGTTTCCAATCAGCAGGGGCGCCACCCTGCTGACTGAACTCTGAACCCGCCTATCTCCCCAAATCACCCCAGCGCGCCTGGGCCAGCGCCACGGCGGCGAGGGCTGCCGTCTCGGTGCGCAGGATGCGCGGTCCCAGCCTGAGCGCGTGATAGCCCGCTGCGCGGGCGAGTGCGATCTCCCGTTCGCTCAAACCTCCTTCGGGGCCGATCAGCACGGTCGCCGCCTCGGTCGTTGTAGGCAGGTCATTCAGGGTCTGTGTCGCCCGTGGGTCGAGGGTGATCCCGATCCCCAGCAGCGCCTGCTGCAGCCAGGTCTCCAGCGCCACGGGCGATACCAGCTGCGGCGGCGTGTTGCGGCCGCACTGCTCGCAGGCGCTGATGGCGACGGCTTGCCAGTGGCGCAGCCGTTTCTCCATCCGCTCGCCGGAGAGGTTCACCGCACAGTGCTCGGTAATGAGCGGCACTATCCGCACTATCCCCAATTCCGTCGCCTTCTGCACGACGTAGTCCATGCGTTCGCCCTTGGCGACACCTTGGGCCAGAGTCAGCGTAAGGGGCGATTCCGTCGCTGTGGCGTGGTACTCGCCGAGTTCCACCTCGACGCTCCGTTTCGCCACGGACAGCAATGTCGCCGCGTACTCGCCACCCTCGCCGTTGAAAAGCGCCAGCGGCGCGCCCGGTTGCAGTCGCAGCACCCGCGCCACATGGTTGGCGGCGCTGTCCGGCAGGGTCAGGCGCAGCCCGGTGTGCAGCGTGCCGGGCTGGTAGATGCGGGGGACACGCATGGGTCAACCTGTTAGCGATCGCCGAGGGCCAGGGCTTCCCAGATCGCCTGCGTCGGCGCGGCCTGATTCATGGTATAGAAGTGCAGGCCGGGCGCTCCCGCCTCCAGTAGATGCCGGCACAGCTCCACCGTCGCCTCCAGGCCGTAGGCGCGAATGCTCTCCAGATCCTCTCCCATGCCTTCCAGGCGCTTGGCCAGCCAGCGCGGGATCTCGGCGCCGCAGGCGTCGGAGAAGCGGGCCAGCTGTTTGTAGTTGGTAATGGGCATGATGCCCGGCACGATGGGCAGATCGAGCCCCAGCCGCTCACAATCGTCGACGAAACGCAGGTAGGCGTCGACGCTGTAGAAGTACTGAGTGATCGCGCCGTTGGCGCCGGCCTCCACCTTGCGCTTGAAGTTGCGCAGATCCTGCTGCGCAGTGGGCGCCTGCGGGTGGAACTCCGGATAGGCGGCCACCTCGATATGAAAATGGTTGCCGGTCTCGCTGCGGATGAACTCCACCAGCTCGTTGGCATAGTGGAACTCCCCGGTGTCGCGCATCCCCGACGGCATGTCGCCGCGCAGGGCGACGATGCGTTTGATGCCCATGGCGATGTACTGCTGCAACAGCGCGCGAATCGCATCGGCGCCGGAACCGATGCAGGAGAGGTGCGGCGCCGTGGCGAGACCGGCGGCCATCAGGTCGCCCACCGTCTCGAGGGTGCCCTGCTGGGTGCTGCCGCCGGCACCGTAGGTGACCGACACGTAGACCGGCTTCAGCGCGGCGAACTGGTCGCGCGCCGCCAGCAGTTTCTCCCGGCCCTGCTCCGTCTTGGGCGGGAAGAACTCGAAGCTGAAGCCGGAGCGGTATTTCTTTTGCGATTCCATCGTTGTTTCTCCGGAGAAGATGGATAACCGCTAAGTACGCCAAGTCTCGCCAGGTACAAACCACCCCGTTGCCGTTTTCGGTACACCGAAAACGGCAACGGCCTAATTGGCCTTACCTCGCGTAACGTCGTGTACTTCGCGGTTAATTCCCGTTCCTAGTAGCGATAGTGGTTCGGCTTGTAGGGGCCTTCCACCGGCACGTCGATGTAGTCGGCCTGCTCCTGAGAGAGGATGGTGAGGTCGGCGCCGATCTTCTTCAGGTGCAGCCGCGCCACCTTCTCGTCCAGGTGTTTGGGCAGGACATAGACCTTCTTCTCGTAGTGCTCGCCGCGGCCGAACAGCTCCATCTGGGCGATGGTCTGGTTGCTGAAGGAGGCGGACATGACGAAACTGGGGTGGCCGGTGGCGCAGCCCAGGTTTACCAGGCGGCCCTTGGCCAGCACGATGATCTTCTTGCCGTCGGGGAAGATGACGTGGTCGACCTGCGGCTTGATCTCCTCCCACTGGTACTTCTCCACCGAGGCGATGTCGATCTCCGAGTCGAAGTGGCCGATGTTGCAGACGATGGCCTCATCCTTCATCGCCGCCATGTGGTCATGGTTGATGACGTTGACGTTGCCGGTGGTGGTGACGAAGATGTCGCCGAGTTTGCAGGCGTCGTCCATATTGACCACGCGGTAGCCCTCCATCGCCGCCTGCAGGGCGCAGATCGGGTCGATCTCGGTGACCCAGGTGGTGGCGCCCATGCCGCGGAAGGCCTGGGCGCAGCCCTTGCCGACGTCGCCGTAGCCCAGCACCACGCAGATCTTGCCGGCGATCATCACGTCGGTGGCGCGTTTGATGCCGTCGATGAGCGACTCGCGGCAGCCGTAGAGGTTGTCGAACTTGGACTTGGTGACGGAGTCGTTGACGTTCATCGCCGGGAACAGCAGCTCGCCCTTCTTCTCCATCTCGTACAGGCGGTGCACGCCGGTGGTGGTCTCCTCGGTGACGCCCTTGATGCCCTTGGCCATCCGGGTCCACTTGCCGGGATTGCTCTTCAGGCTGTTGCGCAGCAGATTGAGGAACACCTTCCACTCGTGGTTGGCGTTGCCCGCCGCCTCGGGTACCGTGCCCGCCGCCTCGAACTCCACACCCTTGTGCACCAGCATGGTGGCGTCGCCGCCGTCGTCGAGGATCATGTTGGGGCCGTCGAAACCGGCCCAGGTCATCGCCTGCTCGGTGCACCACCAGTACTCCTCCAGCGACTCGCCTTTCCAGGCGTAGACCGGGATGCCCTCGGCGGCGATCGCGGCGGCGGCGTGATCCTGGGTGGAGAAGATGTTGCAGGAGGCCCAGCGCACCTGCGCGCCCAGCTCGACCAGGGTCTCGATCAGCACCGCGGTCTGGATGGTCATGTGCAGCGAGCCGGAGATACGCGCGCCCTTGAGCGGTTTGGCGGCGCCGAACTCCTCGCGCAGGGCCATCAGCCCCGGCATCTCGGTCTCGGCGATCTGGATCTCCTTGCGGCCCCAGGAGGCCAGGGAGATATCGGCGACTTTATAGTCGGTAAAGTTGGTCACAGCGTTCATCTCATTACTCCAAAAATGAACGAGCGCCGTTTCATGAAGAACCGCCCCACCTGAGCCTGACGGGTCTTTAACCCGCTGCAGCGCTCCTCAGGCGAGCGGCAAAAAAGCACTTAACCGCGAAGTACGCGAAGTTGCATGAAGTATAAAAACGCCTTCTTTTACTTGGCGTTACTTTGCGTACTTCGCGGTTAATTATTTTCGTTTACAGCCCGGCCGCGGCGCGCAGGGCGTCGGCCTTGTCGGTGCGCTCCCAGGTGAAGTCCGCGTCGTCGCGGCCAAAGTGGCCGTAGGAGGCGGTCTTGCGGAAGATGGGACGGCGTAGGTCGAGCATGCTGATCAGGCCGCGCGGGCGCAGGTCGAAGTGCTCGCGCACCAGTTCGACCAAGCGGTCGGAGGCCACCTTGCCGGTGCCGAAGGTGTCGACGCTGATGGAGGTGGGCTCGGCCACGCCGATGGCGTAGGAGACCTGCACCTCGCAGCGCTCGGCCAGGCCGGCGGCGACGATATTCTTGGCCACGTAGCGGGCCGCATAGGCGGCGGAGCGGTCCACCTTGGAGGGATCCTTGCCGGAGAAGGCGCCGCCGCCGTGGCGGGCCATACCGCCGTAGGTGTCGACGATGATCTTGCGCCCGGTCAGGCCGCAGTCGCCCATCGGGCCGCCGATGACGAAACGGCCGGTCGGATTGATGTAGAAGCGGGTGTCTTTGGTGAGCCACTCCTTGGGCA